>Ga0209272_10001268_pt1 | contig 16454 bp, 14 predicted proteins | sample tdDd002_FD_187125 | JGI IMG/M metagenome (GOLD analysis project Ga0209272, IMG submission 187125) | Marine sediment microbial communities from the Atlantic coast under amendment with organic carbon and nitrate - tdDd00.2 (SPAdes)... | ecosystem: Environmental > Aquatic > Marine > Coastal >... | reverse complement strand
TACCAATGTTCAACGAAGCTCTAGCTGAACTAGCTAAAGTTGGCGAGAAGAAAGGTAAAGTTCTATTCGTAGGTACTAAGCGCGCTGCATCTGAAGCTGTTAAAGAAGCTGCAATCGCAAGCAACCAATACTACGTTAACAACCGTTGGTTGGGCGGCATGCTAACGAACTACAAAACAGTTCGTCAGTCAATCAAGCGTCTAAAAGATTTCGAAGCACAAGCACAAGACGGTACTTTCGAAAAACTAACTAAGAAAGAAGCTCTAATGCGTACTCGTGAAATGGAGAAGCTAGAGAAATCTCTTGGTGGTATCAAAGATATGGGCGGCCTACCAGACGCTCTATTCGTAATCGACGCTGATCACGAGCACATTGCAATTAAAGAAGCTAACAACCTAGGTATTCCAGTATACGCTGTGGTAGATACTAACTCTAACCCAGACGGCGTTGACTACATCATCCCAGGTAACGACGACGCGATCCGCGCAGTTCAACTATACCTAAACGCTGCAGCATCTGCAGTGTCTGAAGGTCGCAACAAAGACGTTGCAGCAGTTGCTGAAAAAGACGGTTTCGTAGAAGCTGAATAATAACGGCTCTGTGTCACACTTAGTCTATGTGAAACCTTGTTGTAGCATAGACTGAGTTATAGTTAGCAATGGGGGCCGACAATGTAGGCCCCTGTTTTTTACCTTATTTCGAATCAAACGAGGAATAGAGAATGGCAACTGTAACTGCTGCTCTAGTTAAAGAACTTCGCGAGCGCACTGGCGCTGGCATGATGGAATGTAAAAAAGCGCTTGTAGAAGCAAACGCTGACATCGAACTAGCAATTGAAAACATGCGTAAGTCAGGCGCAGCGAAAGCAGCTAAAAAAGCTGGTAACGTTGCTGCTGAAGGCGCAATCATCATCAAAGAAGAAAACGGCGTTGCTGTTCTTCTAGAAGTTAACTGCCAAACTGACTTCGTTGCTAAAGATGGTAACTTCACTGCATTCGCAGAAAAAGTAGCACTTGACGCTCTAGCTTCTAAAGCTTCTGTTGAAGAGCTAGTTGCTAAGTTCGAAGAAGAGCGTGTAGCTCTAGTTGCTAAAATCGGCGAAAACATCAACATCCGTCGCGTTGCTTACGTAGAAGGTACTGCAATCGCTTCTTACCGTCACGGTGAGAAAATCGGTGTTGTTGTTGCTGGTGAAGGCGACGCAGAAACTCTTAAGCACGTTGCAATGCACGTTGCTGCTTCTAAGCCTGAGTTCGTTAACCCAGAAGACGTACCAGCTGACGTAGTTGCTAAAGAGAAAGAAGTTCAAGTTGAAATCGCTATGAACGAAGGCAAGCCACAAGAGATCGCTGAGAAGATGGTTATCGGCCGCATGAAGAAATTCACTGGCGAAATCTCTCTAACTGGTCAAGCTTTCATCATGGAACCTAAGAAATCTGTTGGCGAAATGCTAAAAGAGAAAGGTGCTTCTGTTGCTACATTCGTTCGCCTAGAAGTAGGTGAAGGTATCGAGAAAGCTCAAGAAATGAGCTTCGCTGAAGAAGTAGCTGCTGCTCAAAAAGGTTAATCCTTAGAGATGCGCACAAATTTTAGACCGTGGCCTTGGCTGCGGTCTTTTTATGAAAAGAGCCGCAAAATTTAACCGTGATGAATAGCTATAAGTAATCTTGTGTCTATTCATGACTGTTAATCGACAACTCTCTTTTGGAAGGTAAACTCCATGACTACGAACCCTAAACCAGCGTATCAACGTATTCTATTAAAACTGAGCGGTGAAGCTCTTCAAGGCGAAGAAGGTTTCGGTATTGACCCTGCGGTACTTGACCGTATGGCTCAAGAAGTTAAAGAGCTGGTTGAACTGGGTGTTCAAGTTGGTGTGGTAATCGGCGGCGGTAACCTATTCCGTGGTGCTGGTCTAGCTGAAGCGGGCATGAACCGTGTTGTGGGTGACCACATGGGTATGCTAGCAACAGTAATGAACGGTCTAGCAATGCGTGATGCACTTCATCGCGCATACGTAAACGCTCGTGTAATGTCTGCAATTCCGCTAAAAGGTGTGTGTGACGATTACAATTGGGCAGATGCTATTCGTGAACTTCGTCAAGGCCGTGTAGTGATCTTCTCTGCAGGTACAGGTAACCCATTCTTCACGACGGATTCAGCAGCTTGTCTACGTGGTATCGAAATCGAAGCTGACGTAGTTCTAAAAGCGACAAAAGTTGATGGTGTATTTACTGCTGACCCAGTAGCAAACCCAGACGCAGAGCTGTATGATAAGCTATCTTACGCTGAAATTCTGGATAAAGAATTGAAAGTAATGGACTTGGCTGCGTTCACACTTGCTCGTGACCACAAAATGCCAATCCGCGTATTCAACATGAACAAGCCAGGCGCACTACGTCGCGTGGTTATGGGCGAAGCTGAAGGTACTCTGATCTGCGCTGACGCGTAAATCTCAACACCATCCAACTAGAATATTGGATGGTGTTTCACTTTGCTCAAGCCCTTTAGGCTTTCTTCAGGAAAGATGACATTTTTAAGGTGAAACCGTGATTAACGAAATCAATAAAGACGCGCAAGAGCGCATGGACAAAAGCGTTGAAGCGCTAAAGAACAACCTTTCTAAAGTTCGTACTGGCCGCGCGCACCCAAGCCTACTATCGGGTATTTCTGTAGAATACTACGGTGCTGCTACGCCTCTTAACCAAGTAGCTAACGTTGTTGCTGAAGACGCTCGTACTCTAGCAATCACAGTTTTCGACAAAGAGCTAACTCAGAAAGTTGAAAAAGCGATCATGATGTCTGACCTTGGTCTAAACCCAATGTCTGCTGGTACAATCATTCGCGTTCCACTTCCACCGCTAACGGAAGAGCGTCGTAAAGACCTAGTTAAGATCGTTCGTGGTGAAGCAGAAGGCGCACGTGTTGCAGTACGTAACATCCGTCGTGATGCAAACAGCGACCTAAAAGGTCTTCTAAAAGATAAAGAAATCTCTGAAGACGAAGATCGCAAAGCACAAGACGAGATTCAAAAACTGACTGACGTAGCAGTTAAGAAGATCGATGATGTTCTTGCCGCGAAAGAAAAAGAGTTGATGGAAGTTTAATACTCCCAACTACATCACTGTTGGAAAACGCTGTGCTCACAGTGCAGCGTTTTTTTGTGTTAGTCTGTCCAACTGATGGAACTCAATTAACTCCCTATGCAAAATTCCCAAGCCTTCTCTGAATCCCTCCCAAAGCATATTGCCATCATTATGGACGGTAATGGCCGTTGGGCTAAGTCCCAAGGAAAACCTCGCGTATTTGGTCATAAAAAAGGCGTTAGTGCCGTTCGAAAAACTATAGCAGCAGCTTTAAAGCTTGGCATTCAAGCCGTTACTTTGTTTGCTTTTAGCAGTGAAAACTGGCGACGACCAGAAGAAGAGGTTGGCCTTTTGATGGAGTTGTTCATTTCGGTACTATCAAGCGAAGTGAAAAAACTGCATAAAAACAACTTACGTTTGCGTGTTATTGGTGATACCAGCCGTTTTAGTGAGCGCCTGCAAAGTAAAATTATTGAGGCTGAAGCTTTGACAGCTAACAACACTGGCATGGTAATTAACATTGCTGCTAATTATGGCGGTAAGTGGGATATTACCGAGGCGGCGAGAGTACTGGCTTCGAAAGTTCTCAATGGGGAAATTAGTGTAGATGCGATAACCGAGCAAATGTTTACTCAACACTTGACGATGGCAGACCTACCAGAAGTTGACTTGCTTATTCGCACGAGTGGAGAGTGTCGTATCAGCAACTTCATGTTGTGGCAACTAGCATACGCGGAAATGTATTTCACGCAAGAGTATTGGCCAGAGTTTGACGAAGACAGTTTGGTTGAGGCGGTAACTTGGTTTATTAACCGTGAACGTCGATTTGGCTGTACTGACGAGCAAATAAAGGCATTAATGGCTGCTCAATAAGGACTAGTTAGTTTGAAACAGAGAATAATAACAGCACTAATTTTAGCTCCCCTGGTTATTTTAGGTATTTTTAAATTACCCCTAATTGGCTTCATTATCGCTTTGACTGCGGTAACGCTGTTAGGCTTTTGGGAGTGGACACAGTTTACAGAAAGCAATTCACGTATTGCTGCGCTTGTTCCGGCAGCCGTTGTAACCGGACTAAGTTTTCTATTCATTTCGCCAGATGTAACAAGCTTAAATCAACTTGCAGCACCACACTACGCCTTATTAGCGCTTGGTTTTGCATGGTGGATTATCGCAAGTGGCATGGCAATCACTTATCCTAAAACCACCAACTTATGGCAAGGCAGTAAAGCCCTTCGTCATGTGTTTGGTTTTCTAACACTGATCCCTTTTCTTTGGAGTGTGATCATTCTTAGAGCTTCTGATATTTCAGTAGATCCATACCACGGCGCAAAACTTGTGCTGTACGTTTGCTTCTTGGTATGGGCTGCAGACAGCGGCGCTTACTTCGCTGGTAAAAGCATGGGTAAACGCAAAATGGCACCTCATGTGAGCCCAAACAAAACAATCGAAGGTTTGATTGGCGGTATCATCGCAGCATTGATTGTTGGATGGTTATTTGCAGGTTGGTTTGATATCCAATTTACTAGCCCACTTCATATGGTGATCATTACGCTGATTACGGTTGTGATCTCTGTGCTTGGTGACCTAGTCGAAAGTATGTTCAAACGTGTTTCAGGTATCAAAGACAGCAGTAATATCATTCCAGGGCACGGCGGCATTCTTGACCGTATCGACAGCCTAACTGCTGCCTTCCCAGTATTTGCTCTTCTTTACTACGTATTCTAATTTATCGGGAGCGGCTTCGTCGCTCCTGAGTTTTTCTAACGGTCTTACATCATGCAAAAGTTAACGATTCTTGGTGCAACAGGCTCAATCGGTGCAAGCACACTTAAAGTGGTTGAACAGAACCCTGAGCTGTTTTCTATCGTCGCATTAGCGGCAAGCACTAACGTTGAAAAGATGGTCGTGCTTTGCCGTAAATGGCAACCAAAATACGCTGTGATGGCGGATAAAGCGGCGGCATTGGCTCTGCAATCAGAGCTGGCTTCTATCTCACCAAATACTGAGGTGTTAGGTGGTGTCGATGCGCTTTGTCATGTGTCTGCCTTAGAAGAAGTGGACAGCGTAATGGCAGCTATCGTTGGTGCGGCAGGTCTGTTACCAACCATGGCAGCGGTAAAATCGGGTAAACGTGTACTGCTAGCCAATAAAGAAGCGCTAGTAATGTCTGGTCAGCTGTTTATCGATGCGGTTGCCGAGCATGGTGCTCAGCTTCTCCCTGTTGATAGTGAACACAACGCGATCTTCCAGTGCCTCCCACAACAAGTTCAAACTAACCTAGGTCGTTGTAACTTAGAAGAGCATGGTATTTCTTCTATTCTTCTCACTGGTTCTGGTGGCCCATTTCGTTACACCGATATCGTAGAGCTAGAGAAAGTGACTCCAGCGCAAGCCATTGCTCACCCGAACTGGTCAATGGGACCAAAAATCTCGGTTGATTCTGCGACCATGATGAACAAGGGTCTTGAGTACATTGAAGCAAAATGGCTATTCAATGCCGCTCGCGAACAGTTGAAAGTGATCATTCACCCTCAGTCGGTGATTCACTCTATGGTGCAATATCGTGATGGTTCAGTATTGGCGCAGATGGGGGAGCCAGATATGGCAACACCGATTGCATTGACGATGTCTTACCCATCAAGAGTGGATGCCGGAGTGAAACCGCTCGACTTTACTCAAGTTGGTGAGTTGACATTCCTTCAACCTGACTTTGCTCGCTACCCATGTCTTAAGTTAGCGATTGATGCATGCTATGAAGGTCAGCATGCAACAACAGCATTGAATGCCGCGAATGAAGTTGCTGTGGATGCGTTCTTGAATAATGGCCTTGGTTTTACTGATATCGCTCGCATCAATGAGTCAGTTTTGAACAAAATCACGGCAAGCCATACAACTGAGAATGTGAATAACTTGGAAAGCTTGATAGAGCTAGATAGAATGTCACGAACTATCGCCTTAGAATTTTTACGCGAGCGTAGCTAATGACTGGTATCTTGTGGAATTTGGTTTCTTTTATCGTTGCATTGGGCATCTTGGTTGCCGTGCACGAGTTTGGTCACTTTTGGGTTGCGCGTCGTTGCGGTGTAAAAGTTGAAAAGTTTTCTATCGGTTTTGGTAAGTCTATCTGGAGTAAGGTAGGCAAAGACGGAACAGAGTATAGCATCTCTATGATTCCTTTGGGTGGCTACGTCAAGATGGTGGACAGCCGTATTGATGACATCCCAGAGCATGAAAAACACCTGGCGTTCGATCAAAAGCCTTTGTGGAAACGCACATCTATCGTTGCCGCCGGCCCTATCTTTAACTTTCTATTTGCTATTGTAGCCTATTGGTTAGTTTTCCTTATTGGTGTACCAGCAGTAAAGCCTGTAATCGGTGAAGTAACACCCAATTCAATCGTTGCTCAAGCAGGAATTGAATCTGGAATGGAACTAAAATCCATCTCAGGTATCAAAACTCCGGACTGGGAATCAGTCAACATGAGGTTAATTTCCCATATTGGTGATGATTCTGTGACGATGACGTTGTCTTCAGCAAACGAAGTTGGTTCAGAGGTCACGAGAACACTTGATATTCGTGATTGGAACTTTGACCCAGAAACGCAATCTACGATGCAATCACTTGGCTTTAAACCATATACGCCAGAGATTTTCACGGAGTTAGCGCAAGTAAGCGAAGGTGGGGCTGCTGAAAAAGCAGGTCTGCAAGCCGACGATAAAATCATCTCGATTAATGGTAATAAGATTTCTAAATGGGAAGAAGTGGTCGAAGCCATTCGTTCTCACCCAGAAACACCAATGGAACTGACAGTGTTACGTCAAGGTGAAGAGCAATCATTCACTTTGACTCCGGGTAGTCGTGAGCTAGCTAACAAACAATTAGTTGGCTTTGCGGGTATCGCACCTAAAGTCGCAGAATGGCCAGAAAGTTATCGCTTCGAATTACAGTTTGGTGTATTCGAGTCTATTGGCAAAGCGATTGACAAAACAGGTCAAGTTATTGGACTTACAATCAGTATGCTTAAGAAACTGATTGTAGGTGATGTTGGTCTGAATAATTTAAGTGGACCAATTTCGATTGCCAAAGGGGCAGGGGCGACAGCAGACTACGGTCTGGTTTACTTTTTAGGTTTTCTAGCACTGATCAGTGTCAACCTAGGTATTATTAACCTCGTTCCTTTACCAATGTTGGATGGTGGTCACCTGCTCTTTTTTGCAATTGAAGCGGTCATCCGACGCCCAGTTCCAGAGAAAGTGCAGGAAATGGGATATAAAATTGGTGGTGCGATTATCTTTTCGTTAATGGCACTGGCACTATTTAATGATTTTACTCGTCTGTGATTCTTCAGAGACATCTAGCAGTAGCAAGGAATAATTAGAACAAATATGGCGATTAAGCGAATTCTATTTGCGAGTTTACTGGCAACCAGTGTCTCGGCAAATGGGGCAGAAAACTTTGTAGTTCAAGACATCCAGATTGAAGGATTACAACGTGTGGCACTTGGTGCTGCGTTGTTGAAAATGCCTGTTCGAGTAGGAGATACGGTCGATTCACAAGATGTTGCGGACATCATTCGTGCTCTTTATGCTTCGGGTAACTTTGAGGATGTAAAAGTACTTAAGGATCAAGATGTACTTGTAGTCCAGGTTAAAGAAAGACCGACTATTGCTAGCATTGCGTTTTCTGGTAACAAAGCGATCAAAGATGAGCAGTTACAGGAAAACCTGAATGCATCAGGTATCCGTGAAGGTGAAGCTCTAGACCGAACCACTTTACGTAATATCGAAAAAGGCTTAGAAGATTTTTACTACAGTGTTGGTAAGTACAACGCTACGGTAAAAGCGGTTGTTACTCCATTGCCTCGTAATCGTTCTGATTTGAAATTCGTCTTCACCGAAGGTGTATCGGCGAAGATTCAGCAAATCAACTTTATTGGTAATGAAGTCTTTACTGATGATGAACTCCGCTCACGTTTTAACTTAAACGTTGATGTGCCGTGGTGGAACTTCCTCGCTGATGAGAAGTATCAAAAGCAAGTACTTGCTGGTGATATTGAAGCTCTAAAATCCTATTACCTAGACCGTGGCTATTTGAAGTTTGATGTAGACTCGACGCAAGTCGCAATTTCCCCAGATAAGAAGGGAGTGTATATCACTCTCGGCCTGGAGGAAGGAGAGGTTTACACCGTTAAAGATGTAAAATTCCGCGGTGATTTGATTGGTGAAGACGCTCGATTCGAGAAAATGGTGCCGTTCGAAGCCAACGAGACCTACAACGGCTCTAAAGTGACCTCACTAGAGGAAGGCATCAAACGTGTGCTCGGTGAGTCTGGTTATGCTTATCCGCAGGTAAGTACAATTCCTGAGTTCGACGACGAGAACAAAGAAGTGTCATTGGTTGTAAATGTTGAGCCAGGTAGCCGCATTTATGTTCGTGATATTCGTTTTACGGGTAACAACTCCACTAAGGACGAAGTTTTACGTCGCGAGATGCGTCAGATGGAAGGCAGCTGGCTAAACTCGAAATCGATTGAAACGGGTAAAACGCGTCTTAACCGTCTTGGTTACTTCGAAAACGTAGAAGTTCAAACGGTACGTGTTCCTGGCAGCGATGACCAAGTAGATCTTGTTTACTCGGTTAAAGAAGCCAACTCTGGTAGCGTGAACTTTGGTGTCGGCTACGGTACAGAATCTGGTGTAAGCTTCCAAGTTGGTCTACAGCAAGATAACTTTATTGGTAGTGGTAACCGCGTTGGTATCAATGCGATGATGAATGACTACCAAAAAAATATCAGCTTAGATTATCGAGACCCTTATTGGAACCTCGATGGTGTGAGTCTTGGCGGTAAAATTTTCTATGATGAGTTTGAAGCATCTGAAGCAGGTATCGTTGACTACACCAACGAAAGTTACGGTGCTAACCTGACTTGGGGTTTCCCATTTGATGAACTAAACCGTTTCGAATTTGGTGTCGGTTACACGCACAACAAGATCGGTAACCTTTCTCCTTACCTACAGGTTGAACAGTTCCTACAAGCTCAATCAGAAAATATTGATGCGAACGGTGCATTGAATACCAATGACTTCGATATCAATATTTCTTGGACACGAAACAATTTGAACCGTGGCTATTTCCCTACAGCGGGTAATCACCAACGTGCATTCTATAAGATGACGGTACCAGGTTCTGATGTTCAGTACTTTAAGATGCAATATGACGTGCGTCAGTATGTACCATTGACTAAAAAGCATGAGTTCACACTCTTGTTCCGCGGCCGCCTAGGTTACGGTAACGGTTATGGTCAGACGAATGGTAATGACAACTTATTCCCATTCTACGAGAACTATTACGCGGGTGGTTTCACGACTCTACGTGGCTTCGGCTCTAACTCGGTTGGTCCAAAAGCCGTTTACCGTGATTACTCTGGTTCTAACAACGGTGTAGATACCGCGACTGATGACGCAGTAGGTGGTAACGCAGTAGCGTTAGCAAGTTTGGAGCTTATTGTTCCGACCCCATTTGCATCTGATGAAGTTCGTAACCAGATTCGTACCAGTATCTTCTTCGATATGGCAAGTGTTTGGGATACAGAGTTCGATTATCGAGACTCTGGTGCCGAGTTTGGTGACCGTTACTATTACGATTACTCTGATCCTACTAACTACCGTTCATCATATGGTGCGGCGTTACAATGGATGTCTCCAATGGGACCACTGGTATTTTCACTAGCGAAACCAATTAAAAAATTCGATGGCGATGACGAAGAAGTCTTCACATTCACTATCGGCAGAACCTTCTAAATTTGAGGAAAATATTTTGAATAAAATGATCAAAGCGGCTGGTTTAGGCCTTCTTGTACTGAGCTCATCTATGTTTGCAAACGCTGCAGAAGCAGCGCAAAAGATTGCCTACATCAATACAGCGCAAGTGTTTCAGGCTCTTCCTCAGCGTGAAGTGGTTCTACAAAAAATGCAGAAAGACTTCAAAAGCAAAGCTGACGAGCTTAAGTCAATTCAAGCGCAAGCTAAGACAAAGATTGAGAAGCTGCAGCGTGACGGTGAACTTTTAGGTCAAGAAGAAATTGAGAAGCTACGTATTGATATTGCTAAGCTAGACAGTGAATACAAAGTAAAAGCTCAAGCACTAGAGAAAGCTGGCGCGCGCCGTGAAGCTGAAGAGAAAGCAAAGCTATTCAAATCTATCCAAGATGCAGTAGAAAAAGTTGCTAAGGCGAAAGGTTACGATCTCGTTATTGACACTACTTCACTTCAGTACGGTAAGCCAGAATACAACATCTCTGAAGACGTAATTAAAGCTCTAAAATAAGAAGTTATGAAGACATTAACATTAGCCGAGTTGGCGACAATTACCGGGGGGGAGCTATTTGGTGACGAGTCTCTCGTTGTAAACCGTGTAGCTCCCATGGACAAAGCACAAGAAGGTGATGTTACCTTCTTGTCTAACCCTAAATACGCAAAGCACCTCTCTGAGTGTAAAGCGACAGTTGTAATGGTGAAAGCCGATCATAAGGACCAATGCATTGGAAACTCTCTTGTGGTTGCCGATCCTTACATCGCTTTTGCTCGTGTAGTTCAAGCTATGGATACAACGCCAAAGCCAGCTGATGAGATTGCGCCAAGTGCCGTAATCGCAGCAGACGTGAAGATGGGTACTAACGTAACAATCGGTGCAAACGCAGTGATTGAAACGGGTGTAGAGTTAGGCGACAACGTAAGTATTGGCGCAGGTTGCTTTATCGGTAAAAACGCAAAGCTAGGTAACAACACCAAGCTTTGGGCTAATGTTACTATCTATCATGAAGTTTCGCTGGGCGATGACTGCCTAGTGCAATCTGGCACCGTCATCGGCTCAGACGGTTTCGGTTACGCGAATGACAAAGGTGAGTGGATTAAAATTCCTCAACTTGGCTCTGTACGTATCGGCAACCGTGTTGAGATTGGTGCATGTACCACTATCGACCGTGGTGCTCTTGAAGATACGATCATCGAAGACAATGTAATTCTTGATAACCAACTTCAAATCGCTCACAACGTGCAGATCGGATATGGTACGGTGATGCCCGGTGGTACTATTGTGGCAGGCAGTACAAAAATTGGTAAGTACTGCCAAATCGGTGGCGCGTCGGTTATCAATGGCCACATCGAGATCACGGATGGGGTTGCTATTACCGGTATGGGCATGGTTATGCGCAGTATCGAAGAGAAAGGCCTGTACTCGTCAGGCATTCCATTGCAAACCAACCGAGAGTGGCGTAAGACGGCAACTCGAGTTCACCGCATTGATGAGATGAACAAACGATTGAAAGCCGTTGAAAAGCAACTTAAACCGAAAGAAGAATCTTAGTTCCACTTTCTGAACAAAGACTCGCGAAATGCGGGTCTTTTTCTTCTATAATGACGCGCTATAAGTAGATTTATCACCAAGTGGGTTTACCGTCCCCAGAGTAAGGGGGGTGCCATCTTGGTTGTTGAGAATTGATATAGGAAGACGACTTTGACTACTGAAAAGAAAACGATGAACATCTCTGAAATTCAAGAGCTACTACCTCATCGCTACCCATTCTTATTGATCGACCGAGTGATTGACTTCCAAGAAGAGAAGTACCTTCACGCGATTAAAAACGTGTCGGTTAATGAACCTCAGTTCACAGGTCACTTTCCACAGCTGCCAGTATTCCCAGGCGTACTAATCTTAGAGGCAATGGCTCAGGCAACTGGCTTACTTGCATTTAAATCATTTGGTGCACCAACGGAAAACGAACTGTACTACTTCGCAAGTGTTGACGGCGCTAAGTTCCGTAAACCTGTAGTGCCAGGCGACCAAATGATTATTGAAGTAGAATTTCTAAAAGAGCGTCGTGGTATTGCTGCATTTAGTGGTGTAGCAAAAGTTGACGGCGAAGTGGTATGTTCAGCAGAGCTGAAGTGTGCTCGTCGAGAGTTTTAATATGATTCATGAAACCGCTAAAATCCACCCAGCTGCGGTGGTAGAAGAAGGCGCGAAAATTGGCGCTAACGTGATCGTTGGTCCTTTCACTTACATCACCTCTACGGTGGAGATTGGTGAAGGCACAGAAGTGATGTCTCACGTAGTGATCAAAGGCCACACCAAAATTGGTAAAGATAACCGCATTTTCCCACATGCAGTGATTGGTGAAGAAAACCAAGACAAGAAGTACGGCGGCGAAGATACAACAGTGGTTATCGGTGACCGTAACGTGATTCGTGAAGCGGTTCAGGTTCACCGTGGTACGGTTCAAGATAAAGCAACGACTGTGATCGGTGACGATAACCTGCTTTGTGTTAACGCGCACATCGCACACGATGTTGTCGTAGGTAACCACACTCACATTGGTAACAATGCGATTCTCGGTGGCCACGTAACCGTAGAAGACCATGCTGGTGTAATGGCGCTTTCTGCTATTCACCCATTCTGTACCGTGGGCGCGTACGCTTACATTGGGGGCTGTTCTGCGGTTGTTCAAGATGTACCAGCTTACGTATTGGCTCAAGGTAACCACGCAACACCATTTGGTTTGAACTTGGTTGGCTTGAAGCGTAACGGTTTCGAAAAAACAGAAATTCGTGCGCTGCAAAAAGCGTACAAAGAAATCTACCGTTCAGGTAAGACTCTGGAAGAAGTGAAACCAATCCTAGCTGAAATGGCACAAGAGTGGCCTTCAGTGAAACGTTTCTCAGATATTTTGGAAACAACGGAACGTGGCATTATTCGTTAATTAACGAATGAGCGGTTAAATTGAAAAGATCGCGCCCAAGTTGGGCTGCGGTCTTTTTGTGTTTTATGGATAACGGTTTGTACGCTGCGGTTTGTAAGGCTACATAGTGTAAATCGTTACCCATAGCGCATAGGAAAATAGCGAAGTAGATATGGAAAGACCATTACGTATCGGCATCATTGCCGGAGAACTGTCTGGCGACACGCTAGGTGAAGGCTTTATCAAGGCGGTAAAACAGCAATACCCAGATGCAGAGTTTGTTGGGATTGGTGGCCCTAAAATGATCGCTCAAGGCTGCGAGTCTCTGTTCGACATGGAAGAGCTGGCTGTAATGGGCTTGGTTGAAGTGCTAGGCCGCTTGCCAAGACTGCTGAAAGTCAAAGCTGAGCTAGTGAAGTACTTCACTGATAACCCGCCAGATGTCTTTGTTGGTATCGATGCGCCAGATTTCAACTTACGTGTTGAGCTAGACCTGAAAAATGCTGGCATCAAAACTGTGCATTACGTAAGCCCGTCGGTTTGGGCATGGCGTCAAAAGCGCATCTTCAAAATTGAAGCAGCGACTAACCTAGTATTGGCATTCCTACCGTTTGAAAAAGCGTTTTACGATAAGTTCAACGTGCCTTGTGAATTCATTGGTCATACATTGGCTGATTCCATTCCGCTGCAATCAGACAAAGCACCTGCACGTGAGCTACTCGGTTTAGAGCAAGATAAGCAATGGCTAGCGGTACTTCCGGGTAGTCGTGGCAGCGAGTTGAAAATGCTCTCTCAGCCATTTATCGAAACGTGTAAGAAGTTACACCAGAAATTCCCAGATCTTGGTTTTGCCGTTGCGCTAGTAAACCAGAAACGTCGCGAACAATTCGAGCAAGCGTGGAAAGAGCATGCACCAGAGTTGGAGTTCAAACTGGTGGATGACACAGCGCGTAACGTGATTACCGCTTCAGATGCCGTGATGTTGGCGTCTGGCACCGTGGCGTTAGAGTGTATGTTGCTCAAACGCCCAATGGTGGTCGGTTACCGTGTAAACGCGGTGACGGCTTTCCTTGCTAAGCGTCTGCTGAAAACTAAATATGTTTCGCTGCCAAACATTCTGGCTGATACCGAGCTGGTTAAAGAATATCTGCAAGATGATTGCACGCCAGACAATTTATTCGACGAAGTATCTCGCTTACTAGAGAGCGACAACCGAGAAATGTTGGATAAGTTTACTGAAATGCACCATTGGATTCGCAAAGATGCGGATCAACAAGCCGCAAGCGCGGTTCTAAAACTGATTGAAAAATAGAGATTTACCATGGCTGTAAAACCAAAAATGACCAAAGCAAAAGTTGAACTACCACCGTTTGAATACCCGCAAGGCTATCAGTTGGTTGCGGGTGTTGATGAGGTAGGGCGTGGTCCTTTGGTAGGCGATGTCGTTACCGCCGCGGTTATTTTAGACCCAAATAACCCAATTGAAGGCTTAAACGATTCGAAAAAGCTGAGTGAGAAGAAACGCCTTGCACTGCTGCCAGAAATCAAAGAAAAAGCTATGGCATGGGCTGTAGGCCGCTGTTCTCCTGAGGAAATTGACGAGCTTAACATCCTGCAAGCGACCATGGTTGCCATGCAACGTGCGATTGCGGGTTTGAAAGTGCAGCCAGATCTTGCACTTATCGATGGTAATCGTTGCCCTGAACTACCAATGGACTCCCAAGCAGTGGTGAAAGGCGATTTGCGCGTGGCGGAAATCAGTGCGGCTTCGATTATCGCGAAAGTGGTTCGCGACCAAGAAATGGAAGAGTTGGATAAACAGCACCCACAGTTTGGCTTTGCTAAGCACAAAGGTTACCCAACCAAAGCGCACTTCGAAGCGATTGAGCAACACGGTGTGATCAGTGAGCACCGTAAAAGCTTCAAACCCGTGAAGAAAGCGCTCGGCATCGAAGAATAGAGCAAAGTATTAGAATGGGCGTATCGGTGTTATAAACCACGCCCGCTTTAGGTTAGAATCCCAAATAAGATTTAGTTTTACGGTACCTGTTAATGTCAGATCCTAAGTTCATTCACCTTCGAATCCACAGTGATTTTTCGATGGTGGATGGTATCAACAAAGTTCCACCGCTCGTTAAGAAAGTCGCCGAACTCGGTATGCCAGCTATGGCATTGACCGACTTCACCAACCTGTGCGGTCTGGTGAAGTACTACGGTACTGCGCACGGCAGTGGTGTGAAGCCAATCATCGGTGCAGACTTCAAAATGCAATCGGATGAGTTTGGCGAGGAGCTGACGCAATTAACGTTACTCGCAGCAAACAACGAAGGTTATAAAAACCTCACGTTGCTGATCTCAAAAGCTTACCTTCGTGGTCACGTACAACATCAACCTGTTATCGATAAAGCTTGGTTAGCAGAGCTGTCAGAAGGCTTGATAGTGCTTTCTGGTGCGAAAAACGGTGAAATCGGTAAAGCGTTACTTAAAGGTAACCGCAAAGTGGTGGAAAGCTGTGTGGCTTTCTACCAAGAGTATTTCCCAGATCGCTTCTATCTAGAACTGGTTCGTACTGGTCGCTCAGACGAAGAAACGTACCTGCATTTTGCCGTTGAGCTAGCAGAAGAAACTCAACTACCGGTTGTAGCGACCAACGAAGTCGTTTTCATCAGTGAAGACCTATTTGACGCGCACGAAATCCGTGTGGCGATCCACGATGGTTACACCCTAGAAGATCCGCGTCGTCCAAAGAACTACAGCCCAGAACAATACCTGCGTACTGAAGCGGAAATGTGTGAGCTGTTTGCCGACATTCCTGAAGCGCTGGAAAACAGTGTCGAAATTGCTAAACGCTGTAACGTAACGGTACGTCTTGGCGAATACTTCCTACCTGCCTTCCCAACCGAAGGGATGGAAGAAACCGAATTCTTGGTAATGAAATCCCGTGAAGGCTTGGAAGAGCGTCTTGAATTCTTATTCCCAGACGAAGCTGAGCGTAAAGAACGTCGTCCTGAATACGATGACCGCCTGCAAATCGAACTCGATGTAATCAACCAAATGGGATTCCCTGGTTACTTCTTGATCGTAATGGAGTTTATCCAGTGGTCGAAAGACAACGCGATTCCGGTGGGGCCGGGTCGTGGTTCGGGTGCCGGTTCTTTGGTGGCATACGCACTAAAAATCACTGACCTTGATCCACTGGAATATGACCTTCTTTTCGAACGTTTCTTGAACCCAGAACGTGTCTCCATGCCCGATTTCGATGTCGACTTCTGTATGGATAAGCGTGACCAAGTAATTGACCACGTTGCGGAAATGTATGGTCGTGATGCGGTATCGCAGATCATCACTTTCGGTACCATGGCAGCAAAAGCGGTAATTCGAGATGTTGGCCGTGTACTTGGCCATCCATTTGGTTTCGTTGATCGTATTTCCAAATTGGTTCCGCCTGACCCAGGCATGACGCTAGAGAAAGCGTTTAAAGCTGAACCTGCATTGCCAGAACTTTACGACGCCGATGAAGAAGTAAAAGAGCTGATCGACAAGTGTCGTATCCTTGAAGGTTGTACACGAAATGCCGGTAAGCACGCGGGTGGTGTTGTAATCTCGCCAACCACGATCACAGACTTTGC
>Ga0209272_10001266_pt1 | contig 16483 bp, 15 predicted proteins | sample tdDd002_FD_187125 | JGI IMG/M metagenome (GOLD analysis project Ga0209272, IMG submission 187125) | Marine sediment microbial communities from the Atlantic coast under amendment with organic carbon and nitrate - tdDd00.2 (SPAdes)... | ecosystem: Environmental > Aquatic > Marine > Coastal >... | reverse complement strand
CCAAATACGACTTCTTCACCGTAGTGCGTGTGGTCTTTTTCAATCTCAATCCATAGCTCTGTATCACCCAGACGGACTTTGTCGCCCGTTGTAGGACCGTACATGTCTACATACGCTTGTCTAGAAATCTTCATTACTGTTACCCTTACTTAGAATTGTTATCTAGTGAGCCCATCACGTCACCACGGAAACCGTAGACTTGACGTAAGCCAGCGAACGGAATCAGCTCCACTTCGCGGGTTTGACCTGGTTCGAATCGGATTGACATGCCAGCGGCGATCGCTAGGCGGTGACCGTAAGCAAGCTCTCGGTCAAAAGATAAAGCGCGATTCGCTTCAGCAAAGTGGTAGTGCGAGCCAACCTGAACAGGGCGGTCACCCGTATTAGAAACTTTCACTGGGATCGTTGTGCGGTCAGTACACAGCTCAATGTCATCTGCTTTTAGTTGGTATTCACCTGCAAACATGGCGGTCTCCTTAAATAATCGGGTTATGCACAGTCACTAGCTTTGTGCCGTCAGGGAAAGTTGCTTCTACTTGTACTGTTTCAATCATTTCAGCAATGCCAGGCTGAACATCAGCACGAGTTAAGATTTCACGACCTGCACTCATCATTTCTGCAACGGTGCGCCCTTCACGTGCACCTTCCATGATTGCGCAGCTGATCAGCGCAACAGATTCTGGGTAATTCAGCTTAATGCCTTTTTCTTTGCGTCTTTCAGCAAGCAGACCTGCAGTGAACAAAAGTAATTTGTCTTTATCTCTAGGTGTTAATTCCATCGTTTACTCCGTTTCATGATTTTCAATATAAAATCGCGTTATTAGGCGTTTAATAAGGCGTTATAATTTGAGTTTGATTAAGTCAGCCAGATTCTTGGTATCACCGGCTCCATACCAATGAGCAGCGGACGCAATACCTCTCTCGCTTGTTGGAACAAGTCCCAAACTTCGTTTCTTTCGGTACCGAGATAACGGATGACCAACACGCCACGTCGCTCACTCACCGCCCAGCGATCGGATGCTGGCATGTGCTCTCGAAGTGCTAAGATGGCTTGTTTTGGATCGTCTAGACCCACCGCCCACATATTGGCGTGAACCGTTGAACCACCTTGTCCCCACTTACCGAGAAAACGCGGATGAGTCGGGTCGACCGTTTGTCTTTCAAGCCACAGCGGTTTGCCATTTTGGTAGAGGTTAAATTGTTGAGTGATGCATCCACTGTTGAATGGCAACTCACTAGCAGGTCGCCCTAGAACGGTAATTTCCCAGCCAAGACACTTGGCATTTGTACCCAAGTTAATCGTGCAAGTTTGGTCACCAATAGAACCATCAAAAGCAATCGACTCTTGAGGAAGCCACTCTAAAATGGCGTTATCCTCAACATCCAAGTTGGTGTGTTGTTTCCACGGCACCAAGTTGCGGTCGGCTTTGTACAGCTTGTTTGCGGCGGGGGTTGTCACTAAAGCGTGAGCGTCACTTTGTACACCAATGTTGAAGTTCAGCTCGTCACCACTCACCAAGCCACCAGGCGGGTGCAGAATGTAGACATGGCAACAGCCATCTTTGCCCTCAGGATAGAAAGGTCTTTGGACAATCAGGGGTCCAAAGTGTCGTAGGGTATTTAATCGTGTGACACTAGAATTGCCTTCAGCATGAGCACCAAATTTTAATGTCAAAGACGCTAACCACTGACGATTGAGACCAAAACCTTGTTCAACACGAGGTGTATTGGTTTTGTCAGTCGTTGTCGTTTGGAAATCTGTCATATGAACATACCTTTCTACCTACCTTTAAATTAAAAATTAGGATTAAAATGCTTATTACTGTTTCACTGGTAACGAGTGAAATAGGTCAAACTTCAACGAATAACGCTGAATAGGAATAGAAATCACGAGTAATAAATAACGCCTAGTGAAAAAAGAGATACTTAATAATTCTCTTCTTTAATTTAACCTATAGCGTCACTATTAATAAACTTACACAATTACATTAATTTCTATATCGATGCTGTAACGAATGGACACAATATACAGGAATCAAGCGGAGTCTAAATTAGACATTTTGCCCAAAAGATTACAATATAAATGTCAGCATCACTTCATTATTAATGGAATGTTTAAAACTATTTCTGCGTTACTAAATAAAAAATATAAACAGTGAATTTACTCACAATTTCTATCATTGCTAAACGATGAGATAAGAGTGAATTACCGGAAACCGACAAACTTAAACAATGGATTTTCTGAAGCGGCTTCTGAACTGTTGAGGGGTGGTCTGCTTATTTTTTTTAAACACAGTGCAGAAATAGGCAGAGCTCTTAAATCCACTCAGGTTGCTTATCTTCAATATGCTGAAGTTACTAAACTTCAGATACCGAATCGCGACATTGAGCCTCACCTCGTTGAGGATGCAAGAGAAAGACTTCTGCTCTGCTGATAATCCTCTCCTCAAGGTAGAAATGCTGGTCGCCATAGACAGAGCCGCCGCCTCCAGCGTCCAATGCTTCCTCGGTTCACGCATAAGCAGATTGGACAATCTCTCGGAAACCAACAGATCACTTTTCATGTTTAAGACGATATTGATGTCTTTGTTTTCCAGATGTAGGTGAATCAGAAGTTCAACCACACTCTGTCTAAGCAGTGCTTTGTTCAAGCGCCCCATACAACGGTGCCCATCAACGACCCGATTCATTAAAAAAACATCACAAAAATCTTTGTTATGAGCTTTTAAGAAATTTCCGCCATCACTTGGACGACACAATTTTCTATTTCTCTTATCAAAGATAAACTTGTTTAACTCATAAAGGTCTTGCTTAATAAAGCCAATATCAAAATCATTTAAGCTAATGAAATCTAATTCAGACTGTTCAGTTAATTTTGATATATTAACGTGAACAAACGAGTTTTTTGGAATGATGATTAAGCTATTGTTAAACTCCTGAACGGGAGAACCATTAATATTAATCTCTCCTTGATAACCTGAGACTCTGGCAAATATCGTCTTTTTAGTTCTGTAATTGTGTAGCCTAAAATTGCTGGCATTAATATTATGAAAAAACATTGCTATCAAATAATTAACATCTATATACTGTCAAGCATACTAGCAAGATAGTCGATTCTTTGTGCGACATGTATAGATAATCAATTCATAAATGAAGTTATATGACTTCAAATCTAAATCACTCCCCTACCCTTGTAGAAAACTGGTCGCAGTGCCATCGTGAAGGTGGCGTGATTTGATAGGAAAAGATCACCGCTCCGCTAAAAGCAAGAAACTCAACTAGCATAAGTGGTACTTCTTGATGTTAGTCTCAGTTAGGCTTTTGACCACCCCTTCTTCTTCAAGCAAAGTCAACGCTTTTTCAATAGGCAGTCTTAACAGCCCTAGCTTTATCATTAACGTATCGACCGATACTGAAACGTCGCCGATGGATGACAAGCACTGAACAATGCAATTTCTGGTCTTACGCTTTGACTCGTAGTTGCTTATAAACCGCCTTTTGACGGCGACCTTCTCTTGCTTGCTCTTACATTGATTACCCAAATCCATACGAAACCAATTTAAGTCTTCCAATAACACGTTATATGGGTCGCCCAGGTTATCAATGACAACGAACTGATCATCCGTTGAGTTGATCACGGTATAATCCACACCCTCCGATATTCTTGTCTCGCTCGGTGTTTTAATACTCGAGTAAAAGCGAATGGTGTCACCAAGCAAGCTATCACTCTCTTTCTCCAACTTGCCCGTAGCGACAGCCAAACCAACATCAATCAACTTATAGAATTCACGCACGATTTTGTGTTTTGGCTGATAGGCACAGTCCAAGTTCAGCTCGCAGGTTGCACAGTGATAATGACATTTACATTGGATGTAGGATTGGTTGTCACCATCATAGACCCAGTTATTGCGATAATTAATGTAATACATACTGCCCAGAGCCATGTGGGTCACATTCACCTTGTTACTTTTTACCAACCGACTCATGGTGGTAACGAGCATCTCTTGGTCATAATCCCCCTTGATATAAAGGTTTTGAGAGAGCTCTTTTAGGCTTACTTTATGCTCAGAGTTAAACAAATAATCGATAATTTGATTCTCTAAAGCATCAAGGGTGTCGTTTTCTTTTTCCTCGAATTCCTTTTTGAATTTTCGGACTAAGATTTTCAGTTTATCTTTAGCCAGACGTATCACTTGAGCCTTGGAGATATCATGTGTTGGTTCTAACAAGGAATAGAGCTCAAACCCCGCGCCTTCAAACTGTAGGGTGCGACATAAGCCTTGCCTTAACGTTCTAATTTCTTTCTTTTTTCTCCCATCCACAGCATGAACACGCAAGATAAAGTGATTAATCTCTTTCGCAAAAAATACCAATTTCATAATCGTCATTTAAAAATAAAAACCTGAGGAGCTCACCAAGTGAGTGTTAGAAAAATCGGCGAGGTTAAATACGCCAGAAACAAGGAGACAAAACGACCACAATGGTGAGGATCTCTAGGCGTCCCATTAGCATTCCGAGGCTCAAGATCCACTTTGCTGCGTCTGGCAGTGTCGAGAAATTACCAGTAGGGCCAATAATGGAACCAAGACCAGGACCGACATTCGCCACCGAAGTAATGGCGCCGGACAAACTAGTGACAGGGTCTAAGCCAATGATTGCCAATAACATTGCGATAAAAATAATGGTTAATGCATAAACAAAAGCGAATGCCGTTACACCTTGCACAATACTGTCTGACAAACGCGCTTTGTTGTAACGCAAGGTAAAGACGCCAGAAGGGTGTACCAGTTGGAAAACTTGCTTTTTAAGGAGTGAGGTCGCAATCTGAATTCGGAAGATTTTGAAGCCGCCTGACGTTGAGCCAGAGCACGCGCCCATCAACAGAACGAAGCAAAACAAAATGGTTGGTAAACTACCCCAACTGGAGAAATCGTCTAATGCAAAACCCGTGGTGGTCATCACCGTAACGATATTAAAGGTCGCAATACGAATCGCGTCGATAAACGGATAATCGAGCTTCAATGCCAACCAGCAAGCAACAACCAAACTCAACGCAACGACCAACTTAAAATAAGCTCTGATTTGAGCGTCTTTCACTAAACAAGAGAGACTCTTTTGGTTGATTGCTGCCACAAATTGAATGAATGGCATACCACCCGCAAACATAAAGATGATCGCTACCCAATGAGCCATTGGCGAGAAGCCATTCATAGAACCATCGGTCGTTGAATACCCTCCGGTAGAGACGGTGGTCAGTGCGTGGTTGATTGCATCAAATACAGTCATGCCAGATAGCAAGTAGCTCATCACACAAAGAAAAGTAAGCAGCAGATAAACTGATAAAATACTCTTGGCAACACTCTTCATTCGAGGCGCACTTTTTGTAGACCAATCAGAGGATTCGGTTTGGAAAAGTCGCATTCCACCAACATTGATCATGGGTAGAATGGCGATAGCCATCACGATGAACCCTACGCCACCAAACCACTGGAGCAGCGAACGCCAAAGCAATATGCTGGGTGCCATGTTATCAAGACCTGCAAGAACCGTAGACCCAGTAGTGGTGATACCAGACATGGTTTCAAAATAAGCATTGGTGAAGCTAATTTCATTGATGAATACAAAGGGAAGTGACGCAAACGCGCTGCCTAGAACCCAGACTAACGTGGTGATCAAAAACGCATCTTTTACTTTGAGAGCGAGTGACGTTTTTCCGCCAATCGCCACGCACACTAATCCCCCTACATGGGTAATGATTGCTGATAAACCAAAATCTAACGCCCCTTGAGTCCCTGTCACTACAGCCATCAAAAAAGGGATATACATAAATAATGCGAGTTTAGATAACAGGAATCCCAAAACGAGAAACACTGGTTTATAGCTAATCATTAAAAATCAGTTCATTTATTCTTACCAATAACTTTATTATTTATTCAATTTTCTCAATTAAATTCAATTGATATATAAGGTTTAGTCAATGACAGATACAATATGAACAAAAATATAAATCATGCCATTTATTAGCAAGAAACATCAAAACACAATAGGCAGATAGCGCAATGACTTATTCTTATAGTTTCGTTACATTGATATGAACAACTAATTAAGAACAATCTAAATTAATACTTATAACTTTATGTTTCTGCCTAAAAAGATCCCTCTATTACCTAGTTATTCGATGTCGAGTAACTGCTATATAAACACAGACTTTTCATCACCCTTGAGCAATTGCAGTGAAAAGATTCAAATTACATCTTGTTTTACAACGGTTTATATCAAGTTATACAAAACCACCACTGATTTATATCTCTCGAAGTTTTGTTTGCCATTAAGCTCCATCATGAGCGATGGACTCATCATTTCACTCGACATTCTGCTCAAGAAAAATGACGATACTCTATCTTCCATGGATAAAGATTTACTAACCCATGCCATCTACTTTTTTAGGTCTCAGTTCTCAAACTAACGCTGAGCTACCACATAACCATCGCCATTAGACATTGTTTTCTTTGGAGTTTTTCCTGAACTCCTGAGGCGTTACACCATACTTCTTCTTAAAGATCGTACAAAAGTACGCCGAGCTATTGAAACCACTGAGTTCACTGATTTTTAAAATATTGTATGACGTGAACGTTAAGTAGTTGATGGAGATACCTAACCTTACATCATTGAGGATGTGCGAGAAGGCGCCCCCTTCCTTAGAGAGGTTTCTACGTAACGTAGAAGGACTGGTAAACATACAACTCGCCGCCAGGTCTAACGTCCACTTCTTCGTTGGTTCAGACATAAACAGCTTGGCTAAACGAGAAGACAGCGATATGTGATAATCACTGTTAAACAATATGCTGACATCCACACCTTTTTTGTACAGCAATAATACCAAGTGAAAGATACTCTGCTTCAATGCAATATTTTTAATGCTTTTCAGCTTTTGGCAGTTATTAAGTTGTCTATTTGAGTAAAAAATTTCACACAATTCTTTACTCTTATACAGAATAAATGACTCATTCTTGTTTTTGTTTAAGATGAGATCATTCAGCTTTTCGAGCTTCACCTTCATCTTTTTGATGTCAGTCTTGTTGAGAGTCACGACCTCAAATGAGCTCTCATCACCCTGCCTAAGCAGATCGCACTCAACCATCGCCCCTTCTGGGATAACCAGTAAGCTATTGTTAAACAATGACACTTCGTTTCCATTGATGGCGATGAACCCTTGGTAATTGGAGATCCGAACGAGTAAGCTCCTTTTCGAACGGTAGGGCTTCAGTGTGACTTTCTTTGATTGAACTTGATGGAAAAACATATGCGAATGACCTGATGCTTTTTTTCTGAGAGTATCACTCCTCCCACTGAAAACATCATGAGCCATAATCAATGAGATATTTTCAAAATAATATGATGGTATTTCTACATTTCGTATTTATTGATGTATTTTCTGGTAAAAAAACACAGTTAACATGATAAGCGACTGTTTATTATATAAAACAGACAGAAAATCCTGCTCTTGTTATTTAACACCTCATAATAACAACCATTTAATTATTCGCTCATTCGATATAACACAGCTAGGTTGGTACACTATCCGGGTTTCTGTTTTTATTTTTTAAATCACCTGATATATACCACTATTTTCGAAGGAATTATGGAGCGAATTATTCGATTTTTTACTTTCGGTCTTTGGGGAACGAAAGAGGAACGACACCTTTCAAGAAAGATCAATCATTCTTACACATCATTAAAAGTCGTTGGCAGGGGGACGGTGTTTATATCTGCCAAAGAGGTTCATCAAGACCTAATGACGAACAATATTTATGAAAGAGCTCGGTTACTCGTTGAGGAGAAATAGTTGTTTTTGTTGCTAATCTTACCAATCTTGGTAAGTGGTTTTTTGGTTTGTCATATCCATCCGTTCTATCGATACAAGGTGCACCGTTATGAAGGACAGTACCTGTACTTAAAAAGCGCAAACTTAGGCATGATATGTTTGTTTATCGCCTTAGGCTTAGTCTTGATCGTTAATCGCTACGCGTATTTTTTCGCAGCCATCACACATGTCGCTCCGATAAAATGGTTACCTGACGCATTGTTGGCACAGACACCTTATGAGTTTACATCGAACCTACTCTATGAACTTGATGCCTTTACCAATCAAGAGGTTATCAATCTCACCTGGGTAACCATGATTACGTTTTCGATGTTGCTTGTGCCTGTATTTTGGTCTCTGCTTGCATACATCAAATATTGCCTTCGCTACATGACGTTAAGCCCAAAAGAGCGACTGAATGCGAGAGTCTTTTCCGACAGCTCACTGGATGACTTTCTCTTTAAATCTGCGTTAGAAAAAGGGGACAAAATGGTCATGCTGACGCTATCGGATAGAAGGTTATATGTGGGGAAAGTGCTCAGCTTAGGCGAGCCCAACGAAGCAGAAGGACTCAACCAGGAGATATCAATAAAACCGGTAATGAGTGGGTATCGAGACAAAGGTACACTAGAAGTCCATTTTACCAAGCACTACGCCAATAGTGATGCCAATGCCGTCACCATCATCAAGCAAGATCTGATCTCCTCAGCCTGCGCTTTTAGCTTTGCAACCTATGAGAAATTGCATCAAAAAGGCTAGAAAGTGTGAAAGCGTATCATCCTATTGATACGCTTATTATACTTCTACGCTGGCTTAACGTTTAAAAGAAACTGCTCTAGTGAGCCGATTCCCGCCAGCTCAAAAATCTGATTGAGCACGTTCTGATGGAAATTGTGCATATCATGGATTTCCTCAATCACCTCTCGCTCCATCCTTCCCAGAAAAATGCCCGCTAAGATCGCATCAAACCATCGGAAAGTGCACCTGGCTACGACGTTTTTTACGTTGAGTTCATTAGCCCTAATCGTGATATCCAGCAGCAGTTGGTACTTATAAAAATACAACTCGCTACCATATTCCTCCGTAATAGGAAACGCCTCCGCTTCCTCGCCAAATATCAATAAGCGATCTTCTATCATTTCTTGATGCTTGCTTTGCACATTGCGTTTGAAATTACTGACTTCCACACCCAACCATGAACCAACCAGCAAGATGTAGCTGTCCATACCTTGAAGGCTCTCAAGTACTTCCTGCTGCTTTTCGTAGATGACCTTTCTCACCGCCGGAACTTGAGCCTTCGGGCATAAACCACGCCAAGCGAGATCCAATAAAGTCACAAGTTCATTGGGATCTTCGTTATCCGAGTAATAAAAAGTAGAGCGGTTAATGAAGCGCTCGGCTAAACGTTGATGCTTATCTCTGTAAAGATGAATCAGACAGGCATCCGTCGTTCTACAATAAGCTTCACAAGGAATAGAAACATAGTGTGATTGGACGCGATTGACTTGATAGTGCGTATTCTCACACGTATATCCCAGAATGCGTTTTAAGAGGCCCATAATTCTCCTAAAGACCTACAAGAGGTTGATATCCTTAACAAACAAACTTAATGGTGACTATAAACCCTAGCACGTACGGTTTATATTTGGCTCTCATGCCGGAAGTTGACGGTTTTTCACTGTAACTTGCCTGAGAATCTAAACAACGAAAGCCCTAGCGGTAACGCATTCAGGAGAAGAAGTACGTTAGATCAAAAAAGCCAGTCTCTCGGGACTGGCTTTAGTTTTGTGGAGCGTGGCTGATTACTTAATAAAAGAGATGCAGCCTTGCAGAATCACTAGGTTGACGATGTCGATAAAGAACGCGCCAACGATAGGCACCACCATGAAGGCTTGTGGTGATGGGCCGAAGCGGTTAACGATAGAACCCATATTCATGACAGCTGTTGGCGTTGCGCCCAGACCAAAGCCACAATGACCACTCGCGATGACTGCTGCATCGTAGTTGCTGCCCATCACACGGAACGTTACGTAGTAAGCGAAGACCGCCAGAATCACCGATTGCACCGCTAGGATGATGAGGAACGGGATTGCTAAGTCGAAGATGTTCCACAATTTTAGGCTCATTAGCGCCATCGCTAGGAACAGAGACAGCGAAACCGTACCAAGAATATCGACCGTCTCAACATCCACTTTGCGTACTTTGGTTACTTCCATGATGTTGGTGATCACCACACCGATAAACAGTGCGTAAACGAAATCTGGAATCATCAACCATTTGATGCCGAAACTGCTCACCCAGCCTTCTAAGTAATCGGCACCAGTCACACACAATAGAATGATCGATAAACTCTCGACCACTTTCTTCGCGGTTACGCGGTCTTCTTCGTGCTCGTTATAGGTCACCAATTCAGGGAAACGTTCGTGAGTCTGGTTGGTGCGTCCGTATTCAGATTCAAGGTTACGTTTATCAATCAATCGCTGCGCTACTGGGCTACCGATGATGCCACCAATCACCAATCCAAAGGTAGCGGATGCCATTGCTACTTCTAGAACGTTGTGCAAGCCGTACATGTCTTGGAAGGTTTGCGACCATGCTGCGCCCGTACCGTGACCGCCAGACAACGTAATCGAGCCTGCAATCAAGCCCATTAGCGGGTCTAAGCCGAGCGCGGTTGCCAAAGAGACCCCGACCGCGTTTTGGATAAGAATGTACACCGATGCTACAGCTAAGAAGATAAATACCTTAGCGCCGCCTTTAATCAACTGGGTGTAGTTCGCAGCCAAGCCAACGGTAGCGAAGAACATCAACATGAAAGTGTTTTGCAGCGGTAAATCGAAAACTAAGTCCACGCCATTGAAGTGCATCGCGGTGATCGCACATGCGACAATCAAACCACCAACGATTGGCTCGGGAATATTGAATTTCTTTAAGATCGGTAATTTAGCGTTAACGAATTGTCCCAAGAACAACACACAAATAGCGACGAGAAACGACTCTTGTGGACCGACAGAAATGACCTGATTCATAAAACCTCTTTGCCTCCTTTTTCTCATCCGTTGAGTAACAACTCGCCGGCTGAGCGGTATTTAGGCAGGTCAGAGTGCCTTCAGAGCATATGGTTTTCTAGGGTGAAAACCCTCTCGATTCTCACTCAGTAAGAAAGCAATGGCTCGGATATTTATCCAATTCTCACTCAATGAAAAAACGCACTTTTTCACCAAGTTTTGCCACGCGATTTTGTCGTTTTTATCGCCCTTCTCAGCTTATGAGAAGTGCACAATTTTTTGCCATTTTTTAAGGGCAAAAACGTATGCGATTGCGTGCAAATTTTGCGTGAAACTCTGATGCAAAAACCAGCTCGAAAGGTCAACAGACCCTAGTGAAAATTCATCGGCAAAAGTGATTAAGAAAACAGCGCTAGAAGATTGGTGCTTTCTATCCCATTGTCTAGGTGTTATACATATATATAACACCAACTCAGCCAAGGAAACCAATCATGACGCATTGGCATGATCGCCAACCGATTTTCCGTCAGTTGGCTGACCAGATCACCCAGCAAATATTGCAAGGTATCTGGCAAGAGGGCGAAGCTTTGCCTTCGGTACGCAGTGTCTCTGCGGATATGAAGATCAACCACCTGACGGTCATGAAGGGCTATCAGTTATTGGTTGATGAAGGATTGGTTGAGAAGAAACGTGGGCAAGGCATGTTTGTCGCCCAAGGTGCAAAAAAACAGCTGCTTGCTGATGAAAAAGCCCGTTTCCTTGAGCAGCAAATTCCGCAGATTGCCGACACACTACAACGTCTGGATATGTCTCTTGATGAATTTATCCAACAAATCCAAACACATATTGAAGGTGACCAATGAGCGCATTAGTCAGTGTAAAACACGTCTCCAAGCAATATCGTCAGCAGGGTGAAGCGCTGCATGACGTGAGCTTTGATCTACAAGCGGGTCAAGTGCTTGGCTTGCTAGGTCATAACGGTGCGGGTAAATCGACTCTCATTAACGCCCTACTCGGTGCACACGAATATCAGGGCACCATTCGCATCAACGGCTTTGAGCCAATCATGCAACGCGACAAAATCATGCAGAGCTTATCTTACATTTCGGATGTGAACGTTCTGCCAAACTGGATGACGGTTGCTCAGCTGCTCGATTACACCGAGGGCGTACACCCAGGTTTTAATCGCAGCAAAGCCGATGCCATGCTTCGTCAAACCGACATCAAGCCGCGTGCGCGCATCAAATCTCTATCGAAAGGCATGAAGGTGCAATTGCACTTGGCTGTCGTCATCGCGACCAATACGCAGATTCTGATTCTAGACGAGCCAACGCTTGGCTTGGATTTGGTTTATCGCGATACCTTCTACCGTCATTTGCTGGAATGGTTCCACGATGGCGAGCGTGTGCTGATCATCGCGAGCCATGAAGTATCGGAAATCGAACACCTACTGACGGACGTGTTAATTCTTAAACACGGCCGACCTGTTCTGCAAACCTCAATGGACAGCATCAGCGAAGATTACTTCATTCTTGATGCCAGTGATGAGCATCGCGCACAAATCGAAGCGCTGAAACCACTGTCATCGCAAAAGGGCTTAGGCACGACTAAATGGTTGCTGTCGTCTCAATACGCAGAGCAAGTTGCTGGGCTGGGTGATGTGTATGGCGTCAAGCTTGCGGATCTGTTCTTAGCATTGCAAAAGGAGGCAGCGTAATGAAATCGATTGTCGCGATGTTGCGTAAGGAATGGCTAGAGAACCCGTTGGTTACGCGCGTGCCATTATTTATCTTTGCCTGTGGCGTACTGCTGTTTGTCAGCTTGATGAGTAGCTCGACACTGCAACACAATATGTTCTTCCAAATGAGCTTTGGTGGTGATGTCAGTGACATCCACAAAGAGCTCGGCGATGACGTCAACATGCTGATCACCGGTGGCATTGGTTTATTGTCTATCCTGCTTGGCACTCAATACTTCCCGAGAACGCTGCGTAAAGAGCGCTCAGAGGGCAATATCATGTTTTGGCGCAGTATGCCTGTCAGTGACGTGAAAACCCATCTGGTGAAGCTGGCGTTTGGTTTATTGGTGATTCCATTGGTGTGCTCGGTATTGGTTTTCGCTGCCGACTTTATGCTGTGGATGTTGAATGTTTCAACCGACCACCAACTGGCGTTATTGTATCGTCAAGCATCATTGGGTTTCGTGCTGCTGAACTGGATTGAATTCTTGCTTCGAATGGTAGTGGCTGGCGTATTGTTATTGCCGCTCGCACTAACCGCAATGGCAATCTCACAGAAAGTGAACTCACCACTGTTGGTTATCTTGATTGGTATTTACGCGCTACGCTGGATGCCGATTGCGATGTTCAACTACTATGGTCTGGATGAGTTCTTCTCAGCGATTTTCTATCTACCACTGCACGCGATTCTTGCGCCAAACCCGTTCAGCGCGATTCCAGATGCAGGTTGGATAAACGTTGGGATTTACGCTTTCATCGGTGTGCTTGCTTGGACGGCTAGCATCAAGTTCAGCCGCACTGTGAACTAACAAGCACAAGCAAAACCACACATCAAAAGCGAGGTTCTGTCCTCGCTTTTTTCATTTTCAGCACCATCAATCTTCATTATCTTTACTTCAACGCAAAAATAATCAGCCTATAGCATAGCGCTCCGGCGTGGTTAAGTTCATAATCCCCCGCTTAATACGCTCAGCGCTGTTATCTAGAATTTTTGAAAAGCAGAACACCAACCATGACCACCAAGCCAACAGCCATTATCGGACTGTACAACCCAAAGAGTCCAACCAACGTTGGCGCTGTATTGCGAGCCGCAGGCTGCTACGACGCTGCGCAAGTTCGTTACAACGGCACACGCTACAGCCGCGCAGTCAAATTCCAGACCGACACCCAGAACTCACAAGAGCGCATTCAATTAGTGGAGATGGAAGACCTCACTGCTAATGTTGCCGACGATGTGGAAATCGTTTGTGTTGAGTTAGTGGTCGGTGCAACGGCGCTACCGCACTTCACTCATCCAGAGAACGCGATTTATGTGTTTGGGCCGGAGGACGGCTCACTGCCGCAAGAGATGGTCGATAAGGCGCATCACGTGGTGTACGTACCGACTCATGGTTGTATGAACCTAGCCGCGACGGTGAACGTTGTGCTTTACGATCGCATGGCGAAAACATTGGGGGCAATTGATGACCACCAGCAAGTTCTTGCTAATCGCGACAACAAGAACCGCTTGAAAATGAAAGCTTGCGTATAGACAGACGAAGCTCGTCGTTGGCAAACGCCAGATACAAAAAAGGTCACAGCAACACTGTGACCTTTTGTTTTATTTGACGTCTTAATCTATCTAACCAAGGAACGAAATGTAGCCTTGTAGAATGATCAAGTTAACGATGTCGATGAAGAAGGCACCGACAATCGGCACAACCATGAACGCCTGTGGTGATGGACCAAAGCGGTTTACGATAGAACCCATGTTCATTACCGCCGTTGGAGTAGCACCCAAACCGAAACCACAGTGACCACCTGCGATAACCGCAGCATCGTAGTTGCTGCCCATCACCTTGAACGTTACGTAGTAGGTGAAGATAGCCAGAATCACTGACTGCACGCCCAGAATCACCAAGAATGGGATCGCTAGGTCGAAGATGTTCCATAGTTTCAAGCTCATCAAAGCCATCGCTAAGAACAGAGACAGCGATACCGTGCCTAACATGTCGACCGTTTCGGCATCGAGCTTACGAATCTTGGTCACTTCCAAGAAGTTAGTGATGATCACACCGATGAACAACGCGTAAACGAAGTCTGGAATCATCAGCCATTGAATGTCGTAAGTGCTCACCCATTGTTCTACGTACTTAGCGCCTGTTACACAGATCAATAGGAAGAACAGTTTCTCAACCACTTTTTTCGCGGTTACTTTGTCTTCTTCGTACTCATTGTACGTCACCAACTCTGGGAATTTCTCGTGGGTTTTGGCATCTCGACCACCACGACCATACTCAGATTCGATGTTGTTCTTTTCGACCAGACGCTGCGCAACCGGACTACCGATGATACCACCGATGATCAAACCGAATGTTGCTGACGCCATCGCGATTTCCAATACGTTATTCAAACCGTAAACGTCTTGGAAAGTTTGTGACCACGCCGCCCCCGTGCCGTGACCACCTGATAGAGTAATCGAACCAGCGATAAGCCCCATCAGCGGATCTAAACCCAATGCAGCTGCCAGTGAAACACCGACACCGTTTTGAATGATGATGTAGAACGACGCGACTGCTAAGAAGATGAAAACCTTCGCGCCCCCTTTCATTAACTGAGTGTAATTTGCTGCCAAACCAACGGTAGAGAAGAACATCAGCATGAATGTATTTTGCAACGGCAAGTCGAATTCCAAATCGATGCCGTTAAAATGAAGAGCAGTAATGATGCAGGCCACAATCAAGCCACCTACAATCGGCTCAGGTATGTTGAATTTCTTTAAGATCGGTAGTTTAGCATTAATAAAATGCCCCAAAAAAAGCACACTAATCGCAACCAAAAAGGATTCCAGTGCACCTACAGATATTAAATGATTCATATCGCCTCTTATTATTGTTCTCTTCATCCTCCGTAATGATTGAGTGTTAGTTTAAGCTCTGTTCAATAGCAAATTTTCTCGCCAAATTTTTCCGAAAATACTCAAAAGGTTGTGTTAAATGCGCCTTAGGCTAGTTTAAGGGACGGTCGTTAAGCGATGTTCTGATTTACGCGCTATTCGCAAGCCCTAAAATGTAAAAGGAGCCTGTTAAGCTCCTTCTTATCCCCTTCATAGACAAGCAAAAATGACTGCTTGTACGAGACGGATATCATGTTGTGAGTATTGTTCGAGTGACACTTTCTGAACCGCTATCGGGCTCCCTTACATAAACAGAAAGTGATCATCACTATCGAGCAAAGTTCCTTCCCGTCATAACGAATAGAGCGCCGAAATGGCGCCCTAACATTTGGGTTTGCTTGTATCCCATCGTAGTTTAAAAACTCTGACTCATGGAATTTTGAACGAGCCGAATCCAGGGAAATTCTCAAGCTTGCAACAAGTGTTCTCGTTACAACGGAGCGGGATTATAACATATCGCTGAAAATTTTCCTCATTTCAGTGTTATTCGCCACCTTCATAGTTTGCTTCCGCAACGATCAACTGTTCAATATTATTGCTACAGATGAAAGCACGAAGCGCTTCGAACTTAGCCTCGTTCCACGAATAGATTTGCAGATCAAGCAACTTATCAATGGTGTCTTGCTCGAAGCGAAGCTTAACAGGCTTTGCCGGAGATCCTGCGACTACGGTGTAAGGCGGGACATCTTTGGTCACAACGCTGTTGGCAGCGATTACTGCGCCTTCCCCAATGGTGACACCGGGCATTATCATCGCACGCATGCCAATCCAAACTGCGTCACCAATCACGGTATCGCCTTTGCCTTGGTAAGATTGCTCAACGTCATCAAGGAACGGATACAGACAGAACCAGTCCGTCCTGTGATTATGGTTGCCGCCCATCAAAATGACCGCTTCAGCCGCGATACAAACGTAGTCACCAATGTAAAGCTGATCGA
>Ga0209272_10001265_pt1 | contig 16494 bp, 11 predicted proteins | sample tdDd002_FD_187125 | JGI IMG/M metagenome (GOLD analysis project Ga0209272, IMG submission 187125) | Marine sediment microbial communities from the Atlantic coast under amendment with organic carbon and nitrate - tdDd00.2 (SPAdes)... | ecosystem: Environmental > Aquatic > Marine > Coastal >... | reverse complement strand
CCAAGCATTGATTCTTCCTTCGGCTGGTAAAAAAGTAAAGCAGAAGCAACTGCTCAAAAGAATTAAAGAAAGTCGGAAAAATGTTGATGCAGAGAGCATCAACTTGTTGAGGGCAAATGCGCTCAAAGACTTAAGCCCGTTAGAACAGCAATTGGTTCAAATCGGTATCTTTGACAATCTCAAAAGAAAACTCGAATTAGCGGGAATTAATGTCGGGTTTAGTAAGTTTCTATTAGCGTCATTGCTTGGCGGAGTGGCAGTTGCGTTGCTGTTTCTGTTTTTTGGTCAAGCTTGGTACCTTTGCATTGCTGTCATGTTTCTGATTTGGGTTTGTGAGTATTTATATGTTCAAAAACGAATCGACCAGCGCTTGATGAAGTTTGAAGAGCAGCTACCAGAAGCTCTAGATATTATTAAGCGTGTATTGCAAGCGGGACAACCGATCAACCAAGCTTTTGGGGAAGTTGGCCGTGAAATGCCGGCGCCTCTCGGACCAGAGTTTCTTAAAACCTTCAATCTACTCAATTACGGTTACGACTTGCGTTTAGCCATTATGCAGCTGACTGAGAGAACACCTACGATTTCTATGCTGGCTTTTGCCAGCGCGGTGATGATGCAGAAAGAGACGGGCGGTAACTTAATTGAGAACATTGAAAAGCTCTCTCGCATTCTGCGAGCTCGCTTTAAGCTAACCAGAAAGATCAAAACTATTTCAGCAGAATCAAGGATGTCTGCGTGGATTCTGGTTCTGGCTCCGTTTGCAATGTACATCATTATTGCCATTTCAAAACCTGACTATATCGCTCCTCTCCACAACACGCCGACAGGTGTGAAACTGATTGGAATGGGGATGGTTGCGCTATTTATTGGCACCCTTTGGATTCGGAAAATAGTCAGTATGAAGGTGTAGCTATGAATGAACAACAATTAAGAGATTGGCTGGCCCAAATCAATATCGATCAAGAGATCCTCATCATGGCTTTCATCATGATTGCAACGATTTTGGTTGTTCTGACGATTGGCTCTTTGCTTATGGGAGTGAACTCCCCAATTAAAAGAAAATTAGCGGAGCTATCTGGGGAGCCTCAAGGACGCTCACAAGCAAATGCAAGAATGATGGATACATTGGAATCTTTAGCGCCTCTTACTTCACCAAGTAGTGAAAAGGAACGAGAGACGACCAAAGACAAACTGATGCATGCAGGGTTTCATCAACGTAACGCGTTATCACTGTTTTACGCTATTAAATCCGTTACCACTATCATCGGCCTTTTGGTTGCCATGTTTATTTACATTGTTTTCCCTAATATCGGGCGCCTCTATACCTACATGATTCTGGCCGTTGCGATTGGGCTTTTTGCTCCAGATATCGCATTAAGACAGATGGTGAAGAAACGCCAAGAAAACATCCGTGCCGGTATTGCTGATATGTTGGATCTATTGGTGGTGTGTACCGAATCGGGATTAGGTTTTAACGCTGCACTAAGGCGAGTAGCCAACGAATTAGCCATCTCTCACCCAGAATTGGCCGATGAGCTTGATACTGTTTGTGTGAAGATTCAAGCAGGTAAGCCAATGCCAGAAGCTCTAAGAGAGCTCGTGGTAAGAACGGGTGTTGAGGAAATCATGGGGCTTGTCAGCATGCTCAGCCATGCATCACGTATTGGCGGCAGCATAGTCGACTCTTTACGTGAATATACAGAAGATTATCGGGATAAGCGTCAGCAAGCATTAGAAGAGATGGCCGCAAAGATACCAGTAAAAATGATGTTTCCAATGGTGCTGTGTATTTGGCCTTGTTTCTTTATTGTCGCAGTCGGACCGGCATTAATTATTCTTGCCGAAGCCTTTTTATAAAGAGGGATAGGGGATATGGATATTCGAAAAACTGTTTTAATTGGGGCTGTAATACTACTTGCAGCGTGCTCCTCTCAACAAAATGACTCTGACTTTGATGAGAGCTTGTATTCAGGAAAGCCCGTAGAGTCTTTAACAAGTGATGCACCTCCGGCAACCGAAGAGGAAGCTATTCAACGCGGTGATGCAGCACTGAACAATAACAATATCGACCTTGCACTCTATGAGTACATCCGCTCGCTTGCTTTCCCCAATGCACAACACAAAGACAAGACGCTTTATACCGTAGGTAAAATCCATCTAGTCAGAGAGAACTATGAGTTGGCCGATAGATCATTTAGAGCATCACTGGCTGAAAACCCTGATCACATTGGCTCTTTGGCCGAATTAGGAAAACTAAATACCAAGCAAGGAAAGAAGGAGGTCGGACAAAGCTATTACTTGCGAGCCATTAATGCCGACCAAATCCGCTTAGGTGGAGAGCCTAATTTGACCAAAGATACGATTTCTAAAGAGTTTGTTGCAGGTTTGCGTTTTGATGAATCTTCGCCAAGTGAGTCATACGTAGGGCTTGGCGTGTTAGCTGATGTCAAAGGAAATCACGAAACCGCCCAAGCACTGCTTCGAAAAGCGGTCGAAATAGATAACCGAAACGTTAACGCGCTAGTTAGTCTTGGTTACTCGTACTACATGATTGAAGATTATTTCAGAGCAACACATTTCACCAGTGCTGCATTGAGTGTTAGTCCGTCAAATGAGCGCGCAATCAATAACTTAGGTCTAATATCACTTGCAAAAGGCCAGCCACGTCAAGCGTTAAGCATATTTAATAAACACATGAGTGAGCCTGAAGCGCTCAATAATGTGGGCTATTTCTTGATTCTGCAAGGCAAGCCAGATGAAGCTATCCCTTACCTTCAACAAGCAATAAATAAGAACCCTTCTTACTATGAAATGGCCAATAAGAATCTAGAACGTGCTTTAGCTATGGTTCGTGAAGGAACGGATACATCAATGGTTGTTTTTTGATGTTCTCGAATGAGATAACCAAAGGGGCGTCGCTATGCGGATCGTAGTAAGTTCTTTGAATGAAGTTGCTGAAGAGCTTATTAAAGATAAGCTCCTTTATTATTTTGTTTTGCTGACTTGCTTAGTGACTTATGTGGTTTATAGCATCTATCAAGACCAAGTCGTTTATCAATATCAATTCAGTGATTACTTAGGTCGATTGTCTATCTGTTTGAAAGCATTATTCTTTTCTTGGAGTTTCTTTTTCTACTTCAAAATGCTGATAAAGAAAGAAGAGCGATTATTCTATTCTTATTATATTACCTTGAAAGGGATGCTATCTCCGGCGAGTAAAGTTGTTGTCTTTATATCAAGGGTGATGTTGCTCAATATCTGTTTAGCAAACTATACCTATCTTAAGCAGATCATCCCTGATATTCATGTTTTTAGATTTGATGAATTGTTCTATCAATGGGATCTTTTTCTTCACGGAGGCGTATCGCCTTGGGTATTAACCCATGAGCTATTTTCTAGTCCATACTGGACGATGTTTTTTAACTTCGCCTACAACCTTTGGTTTTTGTTGATTTGGGGTAGCTTCTTGTACTTCATGTGGTATTGCAAGAATGAGTACAATCGACAATCCTACCTGCTTTCATTCTTTATGACTTGGTTTTTTATTGGGGGCATTTTAGCAGTAGCAATGAGCTCAGCCGGGCCATGCTTTATGCACTTACTGTATCCGGATAAGACGATGTACTTACCTTTAATGGAGCGACTGTCGAACCAAGTTGATACTTTCTGGTTATTGCAAATATACGGCGGTGAAACGTCACAGCTTCAAGAGTATTTATGGCAGTCATACTCCTCTCGGAGCACTGACATCGGTGCTGGAATATCGGCTATGCCTAGTATGCATGTTGCTTCTTCCGTTTTGCTGGCGCTAGGGGCGTATCAAATCAACAAAAAGGTGGGGATCTTACTTTGGTGTTTTGCGATCATCATTATGATTGCTTCCGTACATCTTGCTTGGCATTACGCGGTAGACGGTTATGTCGCTTTAGTTGTTACTGTGGTGATTTGGAAAGTGGCGCAATTTGTGGTTGGGAAAGTCGGTGTAAAAAGTAAAACCCAAGAAGTGGCAATGGATACGGTGTAGAGAGAACTGTTTTTTTGACCTTCAAGCAGCGCACCTAGCTATTCGGATGGTGCGCTTTTTAGTTTGAGTTTACATCATACCAGTCACGCAGCCTGCTGCGACAAAGAATACGATCATCCAAAGTACAGATAGATTGAGCTTTTTATGTAGGTAGAAACCGGTAATGACTAATGCGATATCAATCGGAGCAATCACAGCGCTAGTGAATACCGGTTGGTAAAGTGCCGCTAAGAGTAAACCAACTACTGAGGCATTCACGCCATTAATTGCGCCAGATACCGCAGGTTTACCAGCTAGAGCTTGCCAGTTTTTCAGCACGCCAAGTAACAGCAAGAAGCCTGGAAGAAAGACACCCAGTGTTGCAACCAGCGCCCCTAGAATTGGCGTATCCGATAGCTCATAGCCAATGTAAGTTGCGAAGGTAAACATCGGGCCAGGTACAGCTTGCGCTGCTGCATAGCCTGTTAGGAAAGCATCTTGGCTGAGCTGATCGCCAACGATGTTTTGCAATAATGGAAGAACCACGTGACCACCGCCAAACACTAAACTGCCTGCTTGGAAGAAGTCGCTAAATAACCCTAGCATCGGTAGAACGTGAGCCACCAATGGCAAGCCAACGAGAAGTATGGCAAACAGAGCGAGTGGAGCGACAGTCGGTTTAAACGGCTCTGCTGGTGTGGTCGATTCTTTCTTTAGATATTGAGTACCAATCAAACCTGCCACTACTAAGACCAACATTTGTGTCATGATGCTAGGTGCAACCAATAGCGCAATTGCGGTTGCTACACACAATCCTGCTGTTAGTTTGCTTTGGCAGAAGTTTTTGTACATTCCCCATGTCGCATCAGCGACCACCACAACAGCCAGTAACTTCAAGCCGTGTACGATGTTTTGGAACAGTGCAGTATCCGTGATTTGGCTGCTCACCATCGCAAGTGCCAACATGATGATCACCGAAGGCAGTGTAAATCCAAGAAACGCCATACAAGCGCCGCCCAGACCTCCGCGTTTGTAACCCAAGGCAAAGCCAACTTGGCTTGACCCCGGTCCAGGTAAAAATTGGCTCAATGCTACGATTTGTGCGTATTCGCTATCATCAATCCACTTGAGTTTTTCTACGAAAGTTTGGCGGAAGTAACCGATGTGTGCAGCAGGACCACCGAAACTGATCCAACCAAGCCAAAAAAAGGTTTTAAAAATGGTAAACATATTGAGCCTGTCAAATCTCTAATAACACTCCAGTTACTGTATGAAATGTACTAAGATGACTCAAATTAATAGTTTTAATTTCATCTATGAATGAAATAGGATTGGGTGGTTTGTGAAAGATGATATTCAGTGGCGTAACATCGATTTGAATCTGTTGGTGACCTTCTCTTATCTGTATCGCTATCGCAGTGTGAGTTTGGCTGCCGAGAAGAGTTTTGTCAGCCAGTCCGCCATGAGCCATAGCTTGTCGCGTTTACGTGTGCTGTTTGATGACCCTCTGTTTGAGCGTAAAGGACATAAAATGGATCCGACTGAGCACGCGCATCATATTGCGCCAACAGTGCATCATCTATTGGATTCCATTGCCAAAGACTTGCTGACTAAGTCCGAGTTTCAGCCAGAAAACTACACTGGCGTGTGTCGCATTGGTCTTACCGATTACGCTGAGTTCATCTTCGCACCTCTACTTTATGATGAAATTCGCAAGCGTGCGCCAGAAGCGCAAATCAGCTTTATCAATGTTAACCGTAGCAACTATGTCGCCATTACTGAACACGACAAGCTTGATGTCATTCTTGGTAGCATGCCCGTACTCGATGACAACTTTGATAGCCAATATCTCTACACTGAAAAGCATGTGTGCCTATGCGATAAGCAGGTTTTAAACGGTGAAACTAAACTGTCGATTGAAGCATTTGCCAATATTGAGCAAGCCTTGGTGAGCCCGGATGGCAGTTTAAGTACCCAGGTAGACAAAAAACTCGCGGAACATGGTTTAAGCCGCAAGGTAACAGTAGCTTCACGTAACTTCTTGACGATCCGTAATCTGCTTAAACAACGTAATTTGATTGCCATTGTGCCGGAAAAAATGGCATCAGCAGAAGGGTTTTCAGATGGCTTAGTGTCTGTGCAGCCGCCGATTGCGGTTGCCGATTTTGATATTGCTATGCTGTGGCACACCAGTCGTAACAATGAAGACAAAGGGATGTGGCTACGTCAGCTGGTGGCAGATATCGTTACTTCAACGCACTCTCGCTGAACCTAGCATCTCGAGGTTACTTGGGTATAAAAAAGGGCACCGATGGGTGCCCTTGGTCTGACGAATGTGGTCAGGTGCTATCAAGCGTTATGTGTAAGGCTTACATTGCTTGAGTTGCTGGCGCTGCTTCTTTGGCGCGCTCTTCTTGGTCGAGTGATTTTTCGTATTGGCTGTACTTCCACCAAGCAAAACCAAGGAAAATCACAATGCCACCAACGTTGTAGAAAATAATCGTCATGATGTCTGCGCCAGTTGGGAAGGTTGACGCTAGGAAGCCCACAGTAAAGATAACGATAAGCACAGAAACCGCAGCGATACCTGTCATACGAGAGCCCATTTTGAAATCACGTTCTAGATGGTCCAGTTTTAGGCGTAGGTTTAGGTAAGCCAACATGATAAACAGTGGTGGCAACATTGAAGCCGCAGCCGTCATGTTGATGACCGTGTTCATCAGATCTTGCGCTGTGTTCGAGCCCAAAGTCGGGATGATCATAAGTGGAATAACGATAAGGAATTGGTACCAAGCAGCACGAGCAGGCACGCCGTTTTCATTTAGCTCTACGGTTTTCTTACCAAAGATACCTTCTGGAATTTCAGAGAAGAAGATTTTCACTGGTGTCGCAGTCCACATTAGCAGAGAGCCGAACATCGCGGTAAACGACACTAAGCCTACAAATCGGTTCATCAATATTTCAGGCAAGCCGAAGTGCGCCGCTAAACCTTCAAATACTTGTACTGAACCACCCGTGTATTTAAGTGTTTCGCTAGGCACGAATACGTTAATCAGCACTGAAGCGACACAGTAAAGTACGCCGATGAAGATACCTGCAACGATGATCACTTTAACAAAAGACTTTGAGCCGCCTTTCACGTCGTTTACGTAAACAGCCACCGATTCAGCACCGCCTGCAGCCATAAAGATCCAAGTGGTAATGCCTAGGAATGCCCAGCTAAATTCTGGCACCATGGCTTCTACTGTGATTGGGTCAGCAGGTTGAACGCCACCGACTAATGCAGCGCCAGCAAGCAGGATATACGACATAGTCAGTAGCAGCATCAAAGAAGAAGTGACTGAGGTAATTGGACCCAACATCTTCGCGCCGTTAGTTGATACGTAAGTTGCGAACGCAAACAGAATCATACTCAGTGCTGTTGTGGTGAGTGGGGTCAGAATGTATTCATAGCCAAGGAACGCGTATGACGCATAAGCAATAACGCGAGGCAGCAATGACGTGAAGAAAAATAGGTTAACAAACCAGTAGGTGTAGGCAGAGATAAACGCCCAACGTCCGCCAAGTGAGCTTTTTACCCATGCATACACACCGGCTTCCGAGTCTTTGTTTAACGATACAAACTCTGCGATGATCAAACAGAAAGGAATAAAGTAAAAAATGGTTGCCAAGAAGAACATTGGCGCTGAAGCAAGACCGATCTCAATGTTGTTATTAATTACGTTGTTGAAGCTAAAGACCGCGGCAAAGGTAAGGGACAACAACCCGAATTTGCCTATCGTATTACGTTTGGATTCAGACATTTTCTATCTCCGATGAATCACGTTGGAATTGTAGGGAGGAAGGGCTTGCATTGCTGTGAGCGCAGCCCTTCTCTTGTTCTTTGCTTTTGTTATTTATTTAAGAAGTAGCCATCTTCGATAGTGACTTTCAGCACGACCTTTCTAACGCGGTTATCACCGTGGAAGCGGTAGGCTTTGGTGTTATCGAAAATTGCTACTTGCCCCTCACAAAGCTCACGAGTATCCCCATGACCGGAAAGGAACTCGCGGTCAGTTTCATCTTGGTAAGCTTGCTCAGGTTGTAGGTTTTTCTTGTCAGCGAACTCCACCGTTTCGCGACCTTCAAGGTAGTAATGCACGTCGAAGTAGCGGCGGTTGCCTTCAAACATTTCAGTTTGTTTTGTGCCGTTTTGAATCATGTAAACCAAGGAGTCTCCGATGGAATACATCACGCCATCTTTAAGGTTTACGGTGTTCTCAATTGCTTCGACACAGCGCTGCCATTTACGCCCATTGCGGTACACGACTTTGAATTGGTCTAAGTTGTCTAACACGATCATGGATTACGCCTCGTTTGCTGTTTGAGTATTGGATTGAGTGAAGAACGCATTGTCGAAATCATGGTTTGCCATAGCTTGTGCACTGCAATCGCCAACTTGAAGCGGCATCAGCGTTAAGCCATAACGGAATTCATCCATGTACACGCGGTATGAGTCGAGCACTTCGCTTCCCCACGAGTTTGAGCCAAGTCCCATCACTTGATGGTCAAGGTTGAGCGTGATATAGCCGCTCTTTTCTAGCTCAATGGTGTGTTGCGCTTCGTGCAGGTTTTGGTTGGTGTAGAACCACGCGCTGAAGTTGATTTCTTGTTGTGGTTTCACCAACAAACCCGTGCCGTGACGATTCGTTAGTGATGCCCAACGAACGTGTTGGCGGTTGCCATTGTTTTGTGGGAACGGGTAGTTCTCAAACATGTCGGCTACCGTGCTGTGGTAAACATCAATCAAGTTGGCTTGGCGGCTGTCTTGGTAGTTTTCTTCAGGACCGCGACCGTAGTAACTGACTTGGTCAAAGCTGCCGTTGATGCCCAAATCCAAACCAATCACAGGGATAACATGCGGATAATCGCCGTAGCGCTCGCCACTCAGTTCCACATTCAAATGCCCTTGTGCGTTGATTTGGTAGCGGTAGGTACAGCGCATGCCAAAATCGAACACCGGCGGTGCAATGATGCTGGTTGTCGTGATCGAAACCGAATCATCGGTTGCTTCGACTTGCAGCGTGCGGAAGTGCTCTTGCATGATTTGCAAGTGTGCTGGGTGCCACAAACCTTCGTATTCCTGTTTGTGGTTATCAATCATTGGCTTGAAGAAGTTCAGTCTAGGCTCCGATTGAATCAGCTCTTCACCATTGAAGCGCCAAGAGGTCAGTTTGCCGTTGACTTTAGAGAAGGTCAGCGCGAAGTTGTGGCCTTCAATCACGTGTTCCAAGCGGCTTTCTGTTGTGACTAACGCTTGTGCATTGTGGCTAACAAATTCGGCTTCGCTTGCTGTATTCTCTTTCAGTTGGAATTGGTAAACCGCGATGTCGTGGTTCGCTTCGCTATACAAAGTGCGGCTGTCTTTACGCACGGTGAAGTTAATAAAGGCTTCACGCTCGTCCAATTCTGGCAAGTTAATCGTGATTTCACGTGCGCTGTTCGCAGCAAGCTCTTCAACCTTAAACTGCACGCTGCGCAGCGTTTCACCTTCCGCTCGAATATCCGCCGTGATGGTGTAATCATCAAGGTTGGTAAACCACAATTTGTTCTCTATGGTGAAGGTGTTTGTTTTGCCTTCTACTGCTTGAATTTTCACTGGAGCGATAACTTGTTTGTACTCTTTCAAGCCCGGTCCAGGTGTTTGATCTGGGTAAATCAAACCATCCATACAGAAGTTGTAGTTATTCGGGTAATCGCCGTAGTCGCCGCCGTATTTGTAAAACTCTTGGCCGTTTTCACCACGTGCTAATACGCCGTGATCACACCATTCCCATACGTAGTGACCTTGAATATGGTCGTGCGCATAGAACACGTTTTGGTATTCCGTTAGGCCGCCAGGGCCGTTACCCATCGCGTGTGCGTATTCACAAATGATGCGAGGTTTGTCGTGTGGGTGCTCACCAAAGTGATTCATGAGCTGCGCGCGTGAGTACATGGTAGAAATCACGTCGACGACTTCTGCATCGCGGTCTTCTTCGTAATGCACCAAACGGCTGTCATCAATCGCTTTGGTTGCATCGTACATCGCGCGGATATTGCAGCCGTAACCAGACTCATTACCCAGTGACCACATGATGATGGAAGGATGGTTCTTTTGAGCATGAACATGACGCTCTGCGCGATCGACAAACACACTTTCCCATGCTGGGTCATTGGTGATGCGGCTGAGATCGCCAACGTTAGCGAAGCCGTGGGTTTCTACGTCGGTTTCTGCCATTACGAACAAACCGTAAATGTCACACAGCTCGTAGAAGCGTGGGTCGTTAGGGTAGTGCGCGGTGCGAACTGAGTTGATGTTGTGTTGTTTCATCAAGATCAGGTCTTTCTCGATGCGATCCATGCCAACAGCGCGACCTTTTAGGTGGTCGTTATCATGACGGTTTACACCGTGCAGCATTACGTATTGATTGTTGATGTAGAACAGACCGTCACGCACTTTAATGTCGCGGAAGCCAACACGTTGCGGAATCACTTCGACAATATTGCCTTGTGCGTCTTTTAGCGTAATAAACAGTTGGTAAAGATATGGATTCTCTGCTGTCCAATGGACAGGGTTGACCATATCAATGGCAAAGCTTGCTTGGCTGTTGTCTTGGATTGTCAGTGAATCACATTGGCCTTTTGCAACCACAGTGCCTTTGTCTTGTAGCGTGTATTCCAGCGTGTAACCAGACGCAACCGTAGCCGACAGGTTTTCTAGCTCAACTTGACAGCTTAGGGTGGCACTGTGGTAATCGTCGGCGAAATCAGTACGAACAGTTAGATCTTGGACGTGAACGTGCTCTTTTCCGACAAGGTAAACATCACGGAAGATACCCGCTGTCCACCACATGTCTTGGTCTTCAATGTAAGTCGAATCTGCCCACTGCATCACACGTACAGACAGTAAGTTTTCACCTTGTTGTACGTAAGAAGAGATGTCGAACTCAGCAGTCAAGCGACTGCCTTTGCTAAAGCCAACGTAATGACCGTTTACGTAAACTTCGAAGTAAGTTTCAACGCCATCAAATTTGATGATGGTTTGTTTGTTGTCCCATTGCTGGCCAAGCGTGAAAGTGCGTTGGTATGCGCCAGTTGGGTTGTCGGTTGGGACAAACGGCACGTCGATAGGGAATGGGAAGCCTTCATCTGTGTATTGAAGGTCGCCATGACCTTCCATTTGCCACATGTTTGGAACGGTAATTTGTCCCCATTCTTCCATTTTTTGCGAGTAAAACTCTTCTGGCACCAAGAGAGGATTGGTGAAGTAGTTGAATGTCCATTGACCACTTAGCAGTTTGAAGCGGCTGCTCAGTTCTCGTTGGAATGTTTGTGCGTTTTTAATTGAATCGTAAGAGAAGAAGTAAGCACGTGGTGCCATACGATTCTCATGCAGTTGAAGGAAGTTTTCCCAATTGTTCACGTTTGTTCTCCCCTCGGCTTAGTTTGGTAGCAGGCAAAGGAGGGGTCCAATGCTTGAAGCTATCCAAAAGAAATGCAGCCGATGTCATTTGAAAAAGAGTGATGAATTATCTGGGAAAAGATATTAGTAAAAGTTTTACTAAAATAAATTAGTGAAAACGTTTAACTTTAACTTGGTCACGTTTTATCGAGCGATCATTGAACAAGATGTGATCAGGATAAAGGAATGGCATCCCGAGTCGATTTCTTAGGTAAAGTGGATAAAAAATAGCTAGATTTAAAGAAGGGATAATAAAAAAGCACTGAATATTCAGTGCCTTATAAATTTGATAATGTGAAGGGAATTACTGAGTGGTACCGCGGAGTTTTAATTTGCTCGGTACATGCACTTGTAGAGGCAGTGCGCGACCGTCGCGGTATTTTTCTACTAATAAATTTACCCCTTGAATACCCATCATCTCAGAATGAATGCGCACAGTTGAGAGTGGTGGGAAGGTAAATCGGGCGGTTGGAATGTCATTGACGCTGATGAGGGCAATGTCTTGTGGAATGTTCAAACCGAATTCATGAATCGCGCGTAAAACACCAATTGCAATCGAGTCTGAAGCGATAAAGAGCGCTTTAGGAAAATCGCCTTTTGCTAACATCGCTTTTGCTAAATCGTAACCAGATAAGCTAGAGAAGTCGCCGCGATAAATATCGTCTTCTGACACCACGCCTTTCAAGCTGCCGTATTCCACAAACGCATTTTCACGAATGTCTGCAGTGTTTGGTTCATCTTGACCACCAATAAAACCAATCCGCTCGTAGCCTTGTTCGACAAAGAAGTCGACCACTTGTTTACTGATTCGAGCCAGATCGATATCAACACTGTCATATGTGCTATCGCTGTCAGAGAAGTCGATGTAGCAAATGCTGTCAGCAAGACGTTTAGGCAATTTACGAATCACAGCGCTGTCAGTTTTACCGACTAGAAGGATACCGGTGATCTTTTGCGTTTCTACATCGATGATGCTGTCGTAGCAATTGGTTAGCGTAATGCCCAATTTGTCACACTGGGTTTCAATCCCGTGACGAATCGACAAGTAATAAGGGTCATTCACCTCGGCTTCTTGCTTGTAGTTATACAAGGCTAAAAAGTGGTGTTTTTGTCTCGCTTCTTTGGCGGCTTTTTTGGAACTGCTGGTGCGGTATTCCAGCTTTTCTGCGATTTCTAAGATGCGGTGTTTGGTTTCTTCTTTTACGCTCAAGGTTGGGTCGTCATTTAACACCCGCGATACGGTCGCGAGTGAGACGCCAGCTTCGGTAGCGATATCTTTTAATGTTGCCATGTATACTTCCCGTAGGCAAAGCTCACTGTCCCAGTGAGAAAAAGCAATAATCCCCCCATTGTAAACAGCTACTTATAGATGCACAAATTTTTAGTAAAACTGTGCGAGGAGTGAGATGAAGATATCACCGCGAGAAGAGGAGTTTTAAGCAAACAAAAGCCCGAGCGGCTAGGACACTCCGGTCGGACTTTATTGTTTATTATTGCCACTTAACATAAGTGGTAAGGCGATAAGGTTAAACCTAAGACTTTTTACCTTTGGTTTTATCTGGGTCGACCAGTAGGTGATCAAATACATGACGAATGAACGGAGCACCTACTTTTGAACCACCGTTACCGTGCTCAATGACGACAGTCGCCACGTATTTCGGATGGTCGTACGGTGCAAACGCAGTGAACAACGCATGGTCAAGCAGGTGGTTAGCGAGCTTTTTCGAGTTGTAGACTTCGTCTTTGCGCAGGCCAAACACCTGTGCGGTACCCGATTTACCACCACTGCTGTATTCCGCTCCTTTGAATGCGCGGCGACCTGAGCCATGAGCCCCATTGTTTACTAAGCGCATCGCGTTAATTGGAATATCCCAATGCTCATCAGGAACACCTTCGATAGGAGGTAAGTTTTTTGGCGTGACCTTGACTTGGTTTTCAAAGCTTTCACCGTGCTCAATCACGGCTTTGAGTAGATGCGGGGCTTTCATTTCTCCATGGTTAATGAGGAAGGAAGTCGCTTTTGCAATTTGCATTGGTGTTGCTGTCCAATAACCTTGTCCAATGCCGATAGGCACGGTATCACCTTGATACCAAGGTGTGCGGTGGCGTGCTATTTTCCACTCTCGAGTTGGCATGTTGGCGCTACTTTCTTCGTAAATATCGATACCAGTAGGCAAACCAAAACCAAATTGGTTCATCCATGCAGAAATTCGGTCAATACCAAGGTCAAAAGCGGTTTGATAGAAGAACGAATCAACCGATTCCTCAATGGCTTTGGTGACGTCAACATCCCCGTGGCCCCAGCGCTTCCAATCTCGCCATGCTTTTGAGTTAGGTTTCGAGCCAGGAATGCGCCAAGTGCCATGATCGTTACGTACGGTATTTGGTGTGATTACGTGCTCTTCGAGCCCAGCCACTGCCATAAAAGGTTTTACGGTTGAAGCGGGTGGGTAAACGCCCAATGTAGTGCGGTTAACCAAAGGGTGAGCCGGATCGTTCAACAGAGCGCTGTAGGCTTTGCTGGAAATACCGTTTACAAATGGATTCGGATCGTAGCTTGGGCTAGATGCCATAGCGAGTACGCTGTTGTCACTTGGGTCGAGTACGACTGCGCTGCCTTGACGATGGTCTAGCTCTTTATAGACATACTCTTGCAACTCAATATCTAGGTTCAACACTATGTCTTTGCCTGGAATAGGGGGCACATATTGGATGGTACGGATCACTCGGCCTCGGCTATTTACTTCGACTTCTTCGTAGCCTTTGGTGCCGTGTAGAGTGTCTTCGTAGTAACGTTCTACGCCTAGCTTTCCGATGTTTTGTGTTGCTTGGTAGTTCTGTAATTTGCCTTCTTCATCAAGGCGGCGTAAGTCTCGATCATTGATATGAGAAACGTAGCCCAATACATGCGTTAACTCTGCACCATAAGGGTAGAAGCGCTTGAGATCGGCGGAGACAAAGACGCCATCAAACTCAAATTGGTGGACTGAAAAGCGCGCTACTTGTTTTTCATTAAGCTCATTCATGATCGTAACAGAGCGAAAGCGGCGAGTATGTTTATAGCGCTTTTTAAAAGATTTGACTTGTTCCGGTGTGATATCGATGTAATGACGCAACTTTTCAATCAGTGCATCCGGATCGCCTGCTTGTTCGGGGATCATATCAAGATTGTAAATGGGGCGGTTTTCCGCAAGCAATACGCCATTTCGGTCGTAGATGAGGCCGCGAGTAGGCGCAATAGGCAGTATCTTGATTCGGTTATCGTTAGAGCGGGTTTGGTAGTCTTTAAAGTGATTAACCTGCAAGTTGTATAGGTTGGCGACCAGCCCTCCTAATAAAATGACCATGCCAATAAAGGCGACGATGGCACGGTTCTTAAACAACCTCACTTCCTGGGTATGATCTCGAAATTCGTTTCGCTTACGTAACATGAATAGCTCTTTTGATGCGGTTTCAGTTTTCTGTTTGCCCAAAGAGAGGGAAAAGACTGTGGAATAAGCCCTGTTACAAATGGTTACATTTGAGGCGGAGCTACTGTAGCGGGCTTTATCTCTCGTTTTGTAAGAGCAATGTCAGGGATCGATTGTGGCAAACCAGCTTTCTTGTATGCGTGAATCACCGCGCCTTTTCTTAAGAGTGTAAACGTTGATACATATAAGTGTCATAAGTCGTATTTCTCTTTCTAATTAACTCCAATTGTGCCAATTATATTTGTTTCAAGCTGTGATTTTATTTTGTGGAAACGTTTACACTATTTTGAGTTTGATCACGGATCTGGATCGGTTTTGATTGGTAGACTTTTAGCCAGTTAAGAGATGAGCGAATTTGCTTGGTGATCAGGCTCAACCAATTTCCAAGCATCGAGCAGCAAAAGTGGGGAAGCAAAAGTGAAAGTTCTTGTCACAGGCGGTATGGGGTACATCGGTAGTCACACATGTGTCCAGATGATTGAAGCAGGTATGGAGCCAATCATTGTCGACAACTTGTGTAATGCCAGAGTGGAAGTGTTAAGCCGCATTGAAGCGCTAACCGGTAAGCAGCCGGTTTTCTACCAAGGCGATATTCGCGATGAAGCCTTTTTGGACTCAGTATTTGCCAAGCATGACATTCAAGCTGTGATTCACTTTGCTGGCCTGAAAGCGGTGGGCGAATCTGTCGCGAAACCATTGGAATACTACGACAACAATGTGAATGGCTCATTGGTGTTGGCGCGCAGCATGCGTAAAGCGGGCGTGAAAAGCATTGTATTTAGCTCATCGGCAACGGTTTACGGTGATCCTGACATTGTGCCGATTACGGAAGACTCTCCAACGGGGGCTACCACTAACCCATACGGTCGCAGCAAGTACATGGTGGAAGAGTGCTTGAGCGATTTGTTCAATGCTGAAAACGACTGGAGCGTGACTTTGCTGCGCTACTTTAACCCAGTTGGTGCGCATCCATCGGGCACTATGGGTGAAGACCCTCAGGGCATCCCGAACAACTTGATGCCATTTATCGCGCAAGTGGCAGTAGGCCGCCGCGAAAAACTGTCGGTATTTGGCAATGACTACCCAACATCAGATGGTACGGGCGTGCGTGATTACATCCATGTGATGGACTTGGCAGACGGCCATATCGCAGCGCTGAAATCGGTAGGTGAAAAAGCTGGCTTGCACATTTACAACCTAGGCACGGGCAAAGGCTCTAGCGTGCTAGAGATGGTAGAAGCGTTCGCAGCGGCTTGTGGTAACCCAGTGCCTTACGAACTTTGTCCTCGTCGTCCTGGAGACATTGCAGAATGCTGGGCAAGTACAGATAAAGCGGAGCGAGACCTTGGCTGGAAAGCGACGCGCAGTGTTGCGGAAATGACGGCAGATACGTGGAAGTGGCAGTCAAATTACCCGCAAGGCTATTCCCCTGCGTAATTGAAGCTGCAGCGTTGTTGCCTGCACTTTCCAATTCCAATCACATAGAAAACCTATGCTCATGGATATTGGAAAGCTTGCCGCCTAGCTGCAACTCCAAT
>Ga0209272_10001264_pt1 | contig 16498 bp, 17 predicted proteins | sample tdDd002_FD_187125 | JGI IMG/M metagenome (GOLD analysis project Ga0209272, IMG submission 187125) | Marine sediment microbial communities from the Atlantic coast under amendment with organic carbon and nitrate - tdDd00.2 (SPAdes)... | ecosystem: Environmental > Aquatic > Marine > Coastal >... | reverse complement strand
TAAAACTTTACACCCGAAATGGGAACACATGGAAAGAGCGGTACAATAATTTCAACTAGTGTAGAGAGTCGTATGGCAAGTGGATCAAGAGCGCAGTTTAGCTCACGGATAGGTTTTATTTTGGCAGCAGCGGGTTCTGCTGTTGGCTTAGGGAACATTTGGGGCTTCCCGACTCAGGCAGCAAGCAACGGTGGTGCTGTATTTCTTATGGTTTATCTGCTGATGGTGTTTGCGCTGGCGTATCCACTACTTGTTGCAGAATTAACGATTGGCCGATACGGCAGCGCGAACCCAATTAAGTCGCTGCGTTCGGTGTGGCCTCAGCAGCGTGGGATTGCAACATTGCTTGGGGTGGCCGGGATGATTGCGGTATCGATGATCCTCAGCTTCTACGCAATTGTTGCTGGTTGGCTATTTGGTTTCCTCGTTGGTCCAATCCTCGAGGCTATTGGCCTGGCATCGGCGGCTAACTGGCTAGAATCCTTCAGTGCTTCCCGTAACTTGGTACTGATGGTCTTCTTTATGGTGTTGACTATTCTCGTGGTACGTAACGGGGTAGCAAATGGTATCGAACGCTGGTCGACCCGATTGATGCCAGTTCTGCTGGTATTGTTCGTGGTGATGGTTGCCTACATTCTGACTCAGGATGGTGCCATCGATGGTCTTAAGATGTACCTCGTTCCGGACTTTTCTCACTTCAGCCCAGGCTTGGTAGTGAGTGCAATGGGACAGGCATTCTTCTCGTTGTCGCTGGGCGTCTGTTCGATGATGGTTTACGGCTCGTACATCAAAAAAGATGTGAACCTGCCGAAAACCGCCGCCCAAGTTGCACTGCTAGATACCTCCGTTGCCTTTGTTGCCGGCCTGCTTATTCTGCCTGCGATGTTTGTTGCTCAGCACAATGGTGTTGAGATCTACAGTGATAGTGGTGCGTTATTGTCGTCTGATACACTGGTCTTTAGTGTATTACCAGCTATGTTTGATACCATGGGTTCAGCAGGCCTGTTTATTGGCGTACTGTTTTTCGTCTTGATGGTGATTGCGGCGCTGACTTCTTCCATCTCGATGCTGGAAGTACCGGTTGCCTGTGCGACAGAAGAGCTGAATCAAGATCGAAAAGTTGCGGTATGGTGGATTGGTGGCCTGATTACTTTGTTCTCTGGCATTATCGTGTTCAACTTTGGCGACATGTTCGGCTTGGTCATTTCAATTACGACTGAATATGCCCAGCCTATTCTTGGTATGCTGTTTGCCCTGCTTGTTGGCTGGGTATGGAAGCGTGACAAAGTACTGCAGGAAATTAAAGAAGGCTATCCTGAACTAGAGCAAGGGCTGTTCTGGAAAATCTGGCCTTGGTATGTGCGTGTTGTCTGTCCGCTGATGATGCTGTGGGTGTTCTTCGCCTAATTTCCAAGCTGGTGTAACCCGTTACGGTTATAATAACTGAATAAAGCCGCTCACCCGAGCGGCTTTTGTGTCTTTGGCATTTGGTATTAAATGCAAACGGTATATACTCCGCGTCTCGATTTTTCGTCTGCTCAATGGTATCTGGCTATGTTCACTCTGGTTTATCAACATCCTGATTTTTTGGTCATCAATAAACACCCGGATGTGAGTGTTCATAAAGATGACAATGAACAGCCGTTGCTGACAGCCGTCGCCAAGCAGACTGGCGATGAGAAGCTGTACCTTATTCATCGTCTAGATAAGATGACATCTGGCCTGTTGTTACTGGGCCGACATCACCAGGCGGCTTCCGAGCTTTCGGTGAACTTTGCCCGCCGCGAGGTCGAAAAGTTTTATTTGGCCATTGGGACAAAAAAACCTAAGAAAAAGCAGGGTGTGGTGATCGGCGATATGTCCCGCTCTCGCCGTAGCAGCTGGAAGCTTGAAAGCAGCAAAGATAATCCGGCGGTGACCCAGTTCTTCTCTACCGCAGGTGGTGACGGGCGTCGTCTGTTTTTATGTAAACCCCACACAGGCAAGACCCACCAAATTCGTGTAGCACTGCGCAGCGTCGGATCCGGGATCACCGGAGATGCAATATACGGCTGTGAAACCGCTGACCGTGGCTATCTTCATGCATTCGCGTTGCGCTTTCCCTATCAGGGGGAATGGCGTCAGTTTATTTGTCTACCGGATCAAGGGGAACTGTGGAAGACCGCTGAAGTGCAAGCAGCGCTGACAGAATGGCTGTCCCCATGGACACTGGCTTGGCCAAAATTACCGAGTAAAAAGTAACAATTGGTTATCAAGTCACCATGTTTATTAAAATAGACCGTTAAAAATAGGACCTAAAGCCCTTTTTTTACACAGAACTGGTAAAAACATAAATTAATATTTACTAACTGACTGTTAATTGAGCAAACGCAATTAAACTGTTGATAAAGATCACATATAATACCTGCCTAGGAAACGCCTAGATTGAGGATTACAATGCGCCATACCCGTTCCATGTCGCTTCGTATGCGACTGAAGAAGAAAAAGAACCAATCTCTATTTTGGGGACTAGCGTCATTTCGTCGTAATCGTCAAAAGTTCAAATCCCGCGTTAAACACCAAAGACAAGTCCGTATCACCGCAGAATATGTTACCCTCGCCAGCCACCGCCTCCCTGATGAAAATATTAAATTAGTCGCCTGAAGCCCCATTGAATGCCGTTTGCTATTGTCTTCCAATGCAGGTAAGTTTTGCTGTCGATAATTGTCTGGAATGGCACAAGGCATTGGTATTAGAATAGCGCCCTTATTTCGATCAAGACTGTAGAGTTATGGAAACAACTGCGCTACCTACCTTAGAACAACACCTGCTTAATGAACTGACGTCGCCGCCGACAGAAGTTCGTCGTTTATTCCATGGCCGAGGACGCTGTTGGCAGGGGTTAGAGCAGCTCACTGTTGATTGGTTGAGTGGCCAGGTATTAGTTTCTTTATTTAAAGAGCCATCCGAGTCATTCCTTAATGAGTTGCACAAAATACTGACGGGGTTATGCACCTCTGAAATTTGGCAGCAAAGTGGCGCGTCATCGCTTTTGCTACAGCATAGAGACCGACTAGGATCGCCAATGGAGATCCTCTGGGGTGAAAGTGGAGATTATCAGGATGTTGTCGAGAATGGCCTGATTTTTAAGTTGGATTTAGGCCGTAAACAAAACAATGGTCTATTTCTTGATATGCGTAATGGCCGTGACTGGGTAATGCATCATGCTGCGGGTAAACGGGTGCTTAACCTGTTTGCTTATACTTGTGGTTTTTCCGTGGCTGCGATCGAGGGTGGGGCAGAGCATGTGGTTAACCTGGATATGGCGAAAGCGGCATTGAGTCGTGGTCGCGATAATCACCATCTGAACAAACATGATTTGAAGAAAGTCAGTTTCCTTGGCCACGAGCTTTTTAAGTCATGGGGTAAAGTCCGTAAGCTGGGGCCGTATGACTTGATCATTATCGATCCGCCGTCGTTTCAAAAAGGTAGCTTCGCCCTGACCAAGGATTACCAGAAGATCCTTCGTCGCTTGCCTGATCTGCTAACAGAAGCCGGCAAGGTAGTCGCATGCGTTAACGATCCGTCAGTTTCGTCTCAGTTTTTAATTGATGGGATGGCGACCGAAGCTCCAGAGCTGATGTTTACCGAACGTTTGGAAAACCCGCCGGAATTTAAAGACATTGATCCCGAGGGCGGGTTGAAAGTACTGGTGTTTGACCGGAACTAAGAATGAAAAATACCGCCAGATGCGTCTAATTTGGCGGTATTGTTTTTCGAGAAAGAAATTACTTTGCTAAGCCTTTGCAGTACTCGGTATAGACTGGTTGCTCTGCCATAGTACGACCACGCATATCCATGACCATTATTTTATAGCTTACGCCTTCGCTAAATAAAGGGGTGAGCTCTTCACTGCTGCAGTAATTAACGGCTGCATTTTTGACTGCCTGCGAAGGTGGGATCTTGCCGCCACCACCATACAAGATCGTGATTTCGACTGTTTTTTCCCGTGCCTGTGCTTTCATGATCTGGTATTCACCGATCTTGTCATAGGGCGCTTTGTTGTTGATAAGCGACGCACGACTTTTGGCCAACGCTTTAGCCGCATCATCCTGGTTCGATGCGCAGCCCGCCAGAGCGAGTAATGCGATGCATACAAACGTTTTTTTAAACATCAGATAAATAATCTCGGTTTATTGCTGTGTGTAGCGCCTTTGCCAATTAGGGTAGAACTTTCTTAAATGGCTTAACAGTGACATTGTCATATACACCGGCTTCGATGTACGGATCGGCATCAGCCCAAGTCTTGGCATCAGCCAAAGAGTTGAACTCTGCAATAACTGTTGAGCCAGTGAAACCTGCTTCTCCCGGGTTGTCGCTGTCGATCGCTGGCATTGGACCTGCAACTAATAGCCGGCCCTGTTCTTGTAGCTCTTTCAGGCGGGCTAGATGTTTTTCGCGAACACTCAGGCGACGCTCTAAGCTGTTTTCTACATCCTGAGAAAAAATAACATACCACATTCGCTGAATTCTCCCTGTGACTAAGTTAATTGATACTGAGCGTTATCTTAAAGCAAAAAAAAAGCCCCAACCAGAGGTTAGGGCTAATTGTGAGGAAAGCTTTACGCTTTTCGTATCGGACGCGGGCGACCTTCACTGTTGATAGCCACATAATTAAAGGTGGCTTCACAGACACGGTAGCGATCGCCGATGCTCTCGAGAGCAACAGGCTTTACCCAGACTTCCAGAGCAATGCTCATTGATGTGTTGCCAATGCGGCTGCATTCGCCGTAGCAGCATACGACGTCGCCGACACTGACTGGGGCCTTAAAGGCAATACTATCGACAGAGACGGTGACAACGCGTCCGCCTGAAATTTCTTTGGCCAGAATAGCACCGGCCAGATCCAGCTGAGACATAATCCAGCCGCCAAAAATATCGCCATTGGCATTGGTGTCTGCAGGCATAGCTAGGGTGCGGAGCAGCAGCTGTCCGCGAGGGATGTTATTTTCTGTGGTCATGGTTCGATTTTACAACTATTCAGTATCGGTTTCTTTCGGCATATGGTGGTAAATATATCCACCGGTGGCAAGGGTAAAAATCAAAGTTAGGGCTAATAACCCAAAGACTTTAAAATTAACCCACACATCAAGCGGCAGCCGGAAGGCTACGTAGACGTTGATAATGGCGCAAATAATAAAAAACAGCATCCAGGCAACATTAATCTGTTTCCAGATCAGCTCCGGAAGATTGATTTCATTACTGAGCATCCCCTTGATCAGCGGTTTGCCAAGATACTGGCTGACGGCCAAGCCTCCGGCAAACAGGGTATAGATAATAGTAACTTTCCACTTGATGAAGTTGTCATCGTGGAGAAATAGCGTTAGCCCGCCAAATATAGCGACCATTATGAAAGTAATGAGCTGCATTTTCTCTACTTTCTTGTACAGGAACCAAGTCAATACAAGCTGCACTGCTGTAGCAGCTATCAAAGCACCCGTAGCGACGTAGATATCATGTGTTTTATACAAGATAAAGAAGACGATCAGCGGGATAAAGTCGATCAGTTGTTTCATTCAATAGCAGCCTTATTGTTGCCAAGCCTCATAGGGCTCAGCGGAATGAACGTATATCGTTGGATATTTGTTGCTTGCTACTAGTATACCTAATACCAATCTGGATAAGTATATGCTCAGTAACTTATCCAGATTGGTATTATTGTCCTTGCTTAGTGTACTTGTGTAATCACCTCGTTCTGAATAGTAAAAGGCCGCCGACAATTTGTCAGCGGCCTCTAACACGGTACTGTTTTGTTCCGTCGAGATAAGTTGAAGCAATTAAGCGTTCTGTACTTTCTCTTCCGCAGCGTGGCTCGGATCTTTACTTACCATATCATTGATAATGACAGCGCAGGCAGCATCACCGGTGATATTCAGCGCAGTACGGATCATATCGAAAATACGGTCAAGGGCGAACAGCAGCGGCAGACCTTCAATCGGGATCCCTGCTGACAGCAGTACGGCTACAACAAGGAATGATGGTCCCGGAACACCTGCCTGGCCAACCGCACCCAGGGTCGAGGTAACGATAATGGCGACATATGCGCTCATTCCCAGATCAATATTGAACATCTGAGCGAAGAAGATAGCAACCAGACCATAGTAAATCGCGTTACCACTCATGTTGATGGTGGCACCCAGCGGCAGTACAAACGATGCTGTAGAGTTTTTAACACCTAGCTCTTCTTCACAGGCTTCCATGGTAACTGGCAGTGTTGCCATGGAAGAGGCTGTTGATAGGGCAACTGCCTGTGGCTTTTTCATTACCGACAGGAACTTCATCGGCGATGTCTTGCTGAATACCTTGATCATCAGCGGGTAGAAGACGAAACCGTAAATCAGGATGGCACCGACGTAGACAAGAAATAGCTTGAATACGACCATCAGGGCGCTAAAGCCAAAGGTGCCAACGGCATCTGCCATCAGGCCGAAAACACCAAGTGGTGCAATTTTCATGACGACATTGATCATCCAAACCATGGCATCAACAATTGCGTTTACACCATTGATGAGTGGATCTCGACGATCTTTTTCCAGCTTGGATAAAGCGATACCAAAGAAAAGGCAGAACACAAGAATTTGTAGAATATTCGCTTCATTGAGTGACTGGAATACGTTAGTCGGGATCATCCCCAACACGGTGGCCCAGAAGGATGGCAGATCGCCTTTATCGGCATAGACGTTTGAGAACAAGCCTTCAACACCTGTTAGGTCTACCCCCATTCCCGGTTGAAAGACTTCGCCCATGAATAGGGCAAGTGCAACAGCAACGGCTGATGTAAAGCCGAAGAAACCCAGAGTGGCAAAACCAACTTTACCTGCTGAGTGGCTGCTTCCAAGTCCGGCTGCACCTGAAATGATAGCGACTGCCACCAATGGGATAACAAGCATTTTGATCAAGTGGATAAAAATGCTACCAAGCGGTGCAAACATGCTGGCTGAGTGCCCCATCATCGCGCCAACGAGTGTGCCCACACACATGGCAATGACGACTTGGACGCCGATATTGCCTAATAATCCTTTTTCTTTTAACACCTTTGGTACCTCTGTTGTGTTTGTTAATTTTGATTAGGGTTAAGTGTTGTGATTGTTTTAAATGTTAACCCTTTATTTTGCGGTTGTGTTTTTACACACAATTTTTGTATTTATCAATCATTGTTTTCGATATTTTGCTTTGCTGTTATAGGGTGTAAATATGCCTGATGACAAAAGTGTTACCCTTAACAACTTGGCTACTGTAAGGCGGGTAGAGGCTAAGATCTTTGATCTAATACGGGTTTAGCTTTGTTTATAGGGTGAATAATGGCCGAATATTGGCCATAAATCGTTGTGTTGGGGTGAAAAAGCCGCAGAGGATGCGGCTTTGAAAGGTTATTGTTTTGTTGGTGTGATTATCACAAACGTGTTGCCGTTTTCATATTACTGATGAACTGGCCCATCTGGCGTAGCATTTCATCATTGTTCCCTAGGTTCTGCTCGATAACTTTCACCACGGCAGAGCCTGATATTGCACCGGCGGCTCCGGCTTCAATGGCTTCTTTTACCTGGGCTGGTTCTGAAATCCCAAAGCCAAGCAATGCCGGTGGCGCGTTGTGTGTTTTGAGGCTTTCCAACAGGTGATTGATTGGCATCCCAGCCTTGGTTTCGGCTCCGGTAACGCCGGCACGCGATAGGAGGTAGGTATAGCCACCGCTGTATTCTGAGACTGTTTTCAGTGTTGTTTCATCGGCGTTTGGTGGTGCGATGAAAATTGGGTGGATCCCATATTTTTCTGCGGCGGCACGGAACTCAGCTGATTCCTTGACAGGCACATCGGCAATCAATACTGAATCGACTCCAGCTTCTGCACATTTCTGGTAGAAGTTTTCGATACCTGCGCCAAATACAAGGTTGGCATACATCAACAGGCCAATTGGCAGCTCCGGGTATTTGGCTCGGATCTTACCCAGCAGCTCAAAGCAGATTGCCGGCGTCGTGCCGGACTCCAGTGCTCGAATGGTTGCCCCCTGGATTGTCGGGCCGTCTGCCAGTGGATCTGAGAACGGAATCCCCAGCTCTAGTGCATCGGCACCAGACGCCACCAAGGTGTCGATGATTTTCAACGATTGCTCGGGGTTGGGATCTCCGATAGTGACAAAAGGAACAAACGCGCCTTCGTTTTTTGCCGCCAGGCGGTCAAATTGTGCTTGATAACGATCCATTACAGCGCTCCTTTTGCTTCTAGAATATCGTGTACAGTGAAAATGTCTTTATCGCCGCGACCGGATAGGTTAACGACCAGTATTTGTTCTTTCTCTGGTTCTTGTTCAATCATCTGAAGGGCGTAGGCCAGTGCGTGGGCAGACTCCAGTGCCGGAATAATTCCTTCGTTGCGTGCCAGTGACTGGAATGCGTCCAGTGCCTCGTCGTCAGTAACGGAGCCGTAGACGGCGCGGCCAGTCGCGTTTAGGTGAGCATGCTGCGGGCCGACAGACGGGAAGTCCAGACCGGCAGAGACCGAATAGGATTCTTCGACCTGACCGTGTTCGTCCTGCATCAGCGGGGCTTTCATTCCGAAGAAAATACCCAGCTTGCCGTGTTTGAGCGGCGCGCCGTGCATATTGGTATCAAGACCCTTACCTGCCGGCTCGACACCAATAAGGCCCACTTCCTTATCCTCGATAAAATCGGCAAACATACCGATGGCGTTGGAGCCACCACCGACACAGGCGATGACTGCGTCAGGAAGGCGACCTTCTTTTTCCAGGATTTGTGCCTTGGTTTCTTCGCCAATAATATGCTGGAACTCACGGACAATCGTCGGGAACGGATGAGGACCTGCCGCAGTTCCTAATAGGTAGTGGGCTTTATCATATGTTGCTGACCAGTCGCGCATCGCCTCGTTGCAGGCATCTTTTAGGGTGGCGGATCCGGAGTGAACCGGGATTACTTCCGCACCCATCAGCTTCATTCGAAATACGTTCGGGCTCTGGCGTTCTACGTCCTTGGCACCCATATAAACGCGGCACTTTAATCCGAGAAGGGCACAGGCCAGTGCTGTAGCAACACCGTGCTGGCCAGCACCTGTTTCGGCAATGATTTCATTTTTGCCCATTCGTTTAGCCAGCAGAGCCTGACCCAGCACCTGATTGGTTTTGTGTGCACCACCGTGTAGTAAGTCCTCACGCTTGAGGTAGAGTTTGGTTTTGGTGCCTTTGGTAAGGTTCTGGCATAGCGTCAATGCCGTCGGGCGGCCAGCATACTCTTTTAGCAGGGTAATAAATTCTTTTTGAAAGCCAGGGTCTTGCTGGGCTTCGATAAAAGCAGCTTCCAGCTGGTCAAGTGCGGGTACCAAAATCTGGGGTACGTATTGTCCACCGAATTCACCGAAGTAGGCGTCTAGTTTGCTCATAATTTTTCTAATCCTTAATACTTTCTGATTGCGGCAAAGGCCGCATTCAATTTTGTTTGATCTTTTTTGCCCGGGGTGCTTTCAACACCGGAGTTTAAATCCAGTCCTTTGCAGCCTAGTTTGGCTGCCTCGCAGGCATTTTCGGGGGTCAGGCCACCAGCCAGCATAATGTTTTGCTTGTCGGTATCACTGAGCAGGCTCCAGTCAAAAGCAATACCTGTTCCCCCTGACTGTTGGCCTACTTTACTGTCGAGAAGGTGCTTGTCGACTGGCCATCGGGCGAAGTCCGGGACAGTTGTCGTGATCCCATGTGCCTTCCAAATCTCGCAGTCTTTAGGAAGGTGAGCCTTGAGACCCTGTACATAGTCCGGTGTTTCTTCGCCGTGCAGCTGAACAGCCGACAGTGACAGGGCTTTCGCGGCCTTGCCGACTGCATCGGGATCGGCGTTGCGAAATACACCGACATATTTTAGCGGTGCACCGCTCATTACCATCCGCGCCTGCTCGATATCGACCTGTCGCGGTGAAGTGGAAACAAAGATGAGTCCGCCGTATACCGCACCGCTTTGATAGGCGGCGCTGGCATCATCGGCCCGGGTTAGGCCGCATACCTTGTTCTCTCCAAGCAGGACACGACGTACAGCCAATTCCAGGTTGTCCTCGGCCATCAGCGAGCTGCCGATCAAAAAGCCGTTGGCATAGGCGGTAAGCTCACGGATTTGCTGGTGGTTATAGATCCCCGATTCTGAAATCACAATGGTGTCTTGCGACAGACGCGGAGCCAGTTCTTTGGTGCGGTTGAGGTCTATGCTTAAATCGCGCAGGTTGCGGTTATTGATCCCGACTACCTTGGCCTTCAGTGCGATGGCACGTTCCAGCTCCTGCTCGTTGCTGACCTCGGTTAGAATGCCGAGGTTCAGTTTCTCGGCGACGGCGGCAAGCTCACGATATTCGTCGTCACCGAGAACCGATAGCATCAATAAAATGGCATCGGCACTGTAATGGCGCGCCAGATACACCTGGTAGATGTCGATCATGAAGTCTTTGCACAATACCGGCTGTTTGACCTGATTGCGTACCAGAGGCAGAAAATCAAAATTGCCCTGGAAGTATTTCTCGTCTGTCAGTACCGAGATCGCACTGGCATGGCCATTGTAGACCTTGGCAATATGATCAAGGTTGAAGTCTTGGCGGATCAGGCCTTTTGATGGCGAGGCTTTTTTACACTCAAGGATGAAAGCCGTCTGATCACCAGAAAGTGCATCATAAAAGCTACGGTCACTCGGGATCAGCCCGTCAATGAACTCGTCAAGGGGCTGCTTCTGCTTGCGCGCTTCAACCCACAGGCGCTTATCAGCCACAATTTTCGCTAATACTGTTTCCATGGTTAACCTCGTGCTGCCAGTTTTTCAACCAGCTCAAATGCTTTGCCAGACTGCATGACGTCAATGGCTTGTTGAGTGTTGGCTTTCAAGTCTTCGTTACCGAACAGACGCAGTAGCATGGCAACGTTGACAGCGACTGCACCTTGTTGGGCCTCGGTACCTTTACCGGTCAGGATATTGGTAATAATGGCTCGGTTTTCTTCCGGCTCGCCGCCCTTGATTGCTTCAAGCGGGTAGGCCTTCAGACCAAAGTCAGCCGGGGTAAGGGTATATTCTTTGATCTCGCCATTGATGATTTCAGCAACGGTGGTCTCACCGTGGATGGCCACTTCATCCAGACCGCTACCGTGAACTACGGCTGCGCGTTTCATGCCCATAGTCGCGATGGTCTCGGCAATTGGCCGTACCAACGCCTTGTCATAAACGCCCATTAGCTCGATATTCGGCCGAGCCGGGTTAATCAACGGCCCAAGGACATTGAAGATTGTTCGGGTTTTTAATGTCTGGCGAACTGGCATCGCATGGCGGACACCACCGTGGTATTCCGGTGCAAACAAGAAGCAAACTCCCAGTTCGTCTAGTGCGCCACGGGCATTGTCGGCTGTCATCGCCAGATTGATGCCAAATTTGTCGAGCAGGTCGGATGAGCCCGACTTGCTTGAAACACCGCGGTTGCCGTGCTTGGCGACTTTTACGCCACAGGCTGCGGCAACAAAAGCGGCCGTGGTCGAGATATTGATCGTATTGGCACCGTCACCACCGGTTCCGACGATATCGGCAAAATCATAGTCCGGACTCGGGAACGGGTTGGCATTAGCCAGCAAGGCACTGGCGGCACCAGCGATTTCAGCCGGGGTTTCCCCTTTGATTTTCAATGCAGTCAGTACTGCCGACAGCAGAATAGGATCGACCTCGCCTTTGATGATGGCATCAAACAGCGTCTGGCTCTCTTCTTGGCTCAGGGCCTGCTGGCTATATAATTTGTTGGCAATAGTATAAATGCTTGCGTCCATAGTCTCTTTCTCCCTAAATCTTTGCGCGCTCGTTCTGGCTGTTCGGTTTTGACATTACCCAGTTCAGTGTATTGGTGAGCAGCTGAGCCCCTTGTGTAGTTAGAATCGACTCAGGGTGGAACTGGTAGCCGCATACGCGATCTTGGTCGTTGGTTACTGCCATCACTAAGCCATCGACATCGGCGATAGTTGTCAGGCTGTCAGGCACTTCCGTCGCGACCAAAGAGTGGTAGCGGGCAATGGAAAGCGGACTTGGCAACTCGCCAAATACAGTATGGGCACTGTGGCTCATCATGGCTGATTTACCATGGACAATATCACCGGCACCTTCAACCTTGCCGCCATAGGCTTCGACAATGGCCTGGTGGCCGAGACAGATACCAATCATCGGTACTTTGCCGCGAACCCGCTTGATAAGCTCAGGCATGCAGCCTGCATCTGCTGGTGCGCCGGGACCGGGAGATAGCACCAGTACCGGATTGTTTTTCTCTGCCAGAGCCTGTTCCATCTGATCGGCGCTCAGGCTATTACGGTAAATGGTGACTGGGTAACCCAGCGAACGGAACTGATCGACCAAGTTGTAGGTAAAGGAGTCAAAATTATCTAGCAATACGATTTCTGCACTTGTCATGTTTTGCTCCTTATGCTGACCGGGTTGGGGCACTGTGTGCCTTGCGAATGGCAGCGATGACCGCCTGTGCCTTACCACGGGTTTCATCCGCTTCGGCCTGTGGCACCGAGTCATAAACCACGCCGGCACCGGCTTGCACACTGGCAATACCATCCTCGACATAGGCTGAGCGGATTACAATACAAGTATCCATATCGCCATGGCCTGTCAGGTAGCCAACCGCGCCACCGTAGCTGCCTCGACGGCGTTGCTCGACGTCACGGATCAGCTGCATGGCACGAATTTTAGGAGCCCCGGTGAGTGTCCCCATATTCATGCAGGCCTGGTAGGCATGCAGGGCATCGAGGTCGCCACGTAGCTGACCGACAACGCGGGAGACAAGGTGCATGACATGGCTGTAGCGGTCTACCTGAAGTAAATCGGCGACATAGCGGCTGCCGGGCTCGCTGATCCGAGCAACATCATTACGGGCCAGATCGACCAGCATCATGTGCTCGGCGTTCTCTTTCATGTCACTGCGCAGTTCAAGCTCAATACGGCCATCGAGATCCAGGTTGATAGAACCGTCAGGGTTTTTGCCGCGGTGACGGGTTCCGGCAATAGGGTAAATTTCCACCTGATTGCTTTCGGTGCAATATTTCAGCGCGCTCTCCGGAGAGGCACCAAACAGAGTGAAGTCAACATCTTGCAGATAGAACATGTAAGGGCTTGGGTTACCAATTTTCAGCTCTTTATAGGCAACCAGCGGTGACGGGCACGGCAACGTGAACTGGCGGGACGGAACCACCTGGAAGACATCACCGTTAATAACATGCTGTTTTAGGTCGAGTACGGTTTGGCAAAATGCCTCATCGCTAATGCTTGCAACAGGCTCACACTGTTCAAGATACTCGGCACCGGGGAGCGGTTTCGGCTCCAGACAGGCTTCCTTGATATGTTGCAGCCGACGGCTCAGCTCAAAATAACTAGAAGTATACTCATTACCGCCAAACAGCGTTGCCTGCAACTTGCCCCGACGACGCTGGTGGTCGATAACCAGTAAGGTTTCGGCAATATAGAATAGGTAGTCCGGACACTTGTTGTCCTCGGTGACGTCCGGCAGCGGTTCGAAACCGGCGACGACATCATAGGCAAACAGGCCGCCCAGAAACAGGGCTTCACGCGGGTGGCCCGAGGTATCAAAGGCATGCTGGATCATTCGCAGTGCATCAAACGATGAGGTCTTACGCAGGCGGCTGTCTTCATCCAGTGCGCGCTCGGCACTCGGGAAATCGAGGATCAGGCAGTGGCTTTCACGCTGACTCTGAATATCAGCAGCCAGTGCCTGCTCAATGGTCTGCAGGACATTGAGTCCGTTGTCTGTTAATGCTTCCAGCCGGACTTGCTTGCCGCGGCATACAATACGTACCGCAGCGTCAACAAGCATCAGGCTTTTCAAATCCTGCTTGGAGTCGATTTCGGCCGACTCCAGCAATAAATTATGTGGACGGTCGCCACAGACGGAGTAATACAACTCCGTCGGATCCGCCACATAGGGTACGTCGAGGCTAAGTAGCTCTAGCTCGCCGGTACCTAGAGGGGTCGTATTCACAGCGTTCTCCCTGCCGCTTCTACAAACGGTTTCAACTCTTGCATTAACTGTTCAAACATTGGACCTGTCAGCGCCTGGTGGCCGTCGGATAAGGCCTCACACGGATTTAAGTGTGATTCGACAATAATGCCATCAGCGCCAACAGCGGCGGCTGCTCGGGAAAGCGGGATCACCAGCTCGCGAACACCAGTACCATGGCTAGGGTCCACCACCACAGGCAGGTGGGTACGTTGCTTCAGGTAGGCGACGGCATTGAGGTCCAACGTATTCCTTGTCGCTGTTTCATAGGTGCGGATGCCACGCTCACACAGAATAATGTTCGGATTTCCTGCGTCATAGATGTATTCCGCTGCTAATAACAGCTCTTCGATAGTGGCGGAAAGTCCGCGTTTGAGCAAGACCGGTTTTTTACTTTCACCCACAGCTTTTAACAACGCGTAGTTTTGCATATTGCGGGCACCAATCTGTAGGCAGTCAACATATTCACACATTGAATCAACCTGACCGACTTCCATGACTTCTGATACTGTCGGAAGACCAAGTTGCTGATTGGCCTTGTGAAGTAGTTTTAACCCTTCTGTTCCCATGCCCTGAAAATCATACGGACTGGTGCGGGGCTTGTAGGCTCCGCCGCGAAGGGCGACAGCACCATGCTTTTTCACAACCTCGGCGACGGCCATTAGCTGCTCTTCAGATTCAACCGAGCAAGGGCCTGCAATGACAGCAAATTTGTCGCCGCCGACTGCGGCATTACCGAAACGAACAACGGTGTCGTGCGCCTGCACCTCGCGGCTGACCATTTTGTACTTGGTTAGGATAGGTTTAACATTTTCGACATATGGATAGGCATCAAGGTGTAGCTGCTGCAGTACGCGCTCGTCTCCCAATGCTCCCAATACGATGCGCTCGACGCCCGGCATGTAGAGTGGCTTCAGGCCGGCATTATCGATACGGCTCAGGATCTCTTTGGCTTGTTCTTCGGTTGCATTGGGTTTTAGTACAATAATCATTTCGCTATCTCTTTAATCTGTAACGCGCTGGCAAACTATCGGTAGAGGCGCATCATGCTGAGTGTCGTATTCGTCAGTTCGGGGTATAAAAAAGTCGGGGTACAAAAAAGCCCGCAGTAAGCGGGCTTGTGTCTGTTTGGCCTTAAGGCACAGCAAATCACACCACCCGTAGAGAGAAGTGCCACCACCAAGAAAAGAAAGCGCGGAGCTGATGATTAATTTGCTGTAACATGTAAATATCCTGTAATTCTATTACTGGGTAACTACGTACTAGTAAACTAGTTCATGAAAATAAAGTCAAGAAAATAAATTATGTTGTTTGATTTACATAGCCATACCACGGCATCGGATGGCCGTTTATCGCCAGAAGTATTGGTAAAAAGAGCGGTAGAACGACGCGTTGATGTGCTTGCGATCACAGATCACGATACCGTGGCTGGCCTAGAATCGGCGCAGCAGGCAATCGATGCAGAAAATTTGCCCTTAACTCTCATCAAAGGTATTGAAATATCGACACTTTGGCGAAATTTTGATATTCACATTGTCGGTTTGAATATTGATCCTGACCATCCTGCAATGACGACATTGATTGCCGAGCAAGCGGAACGTCGTGAGGTGCGAGCGGCACTAATTGCGGCGCGGTTGGAGAAGAACCGCATGCCGGGAGCACTCGAAGGTGCGAAGGCTATTGCCGGTGATGCGACGTTAACTCGGTCTCATTTTGCTCAGTGGATAGTGGAGCAGGGCTATGCCAAAACGATGCAGGCAGTGTTCAAAAAGTTCCTGACCCGTAATAATCCGGGCTACGTACCGCCAAGCTGGTGTTCGATTGCCGATGCGGTCGGGGCGATTCATGCCGCCGGGGGCCAGGCCGTGCTGGCCCACCCCGGTCGCTACAACATGACGGCGAAATGGCAGAAGCGTCTATTGACGGCGTTCGTCGAAGCCAACGGGGATGCAATGGAAGTTGCACAGCCTCAGCAAGCCCAGCAGGAGCGCAGAACACTTGCTGACTATTCGATTGAATATAATTTGCTCGCTTCACAAGGTTCCGATTTTCATTATGCCTCTCCGTGGACCGAACTTGGACGTAACCTCTGGTTGCCAAAAGGTGTGACTGAGGTCTGGCAAGACTGGAAAGTTGAAAAGAAGCGAGTTGATGAGGAGGTTCCGCACAGTACGGAATCATCATAGGAGGAAGAATGAGCCAATTTTTTTATGTTCACCCTGAAACACCACAAGTCCGATTAATTAATCAGGCGGTGGCAATGATTCGAAATGGCGGGGTGATTGTCTATCCGACCGATTCAGGTTATGCCCTGGGCTGTCAGTTGGAAAACAAGCAGGCGCTAGAGCGTATCTGTCAGATCCGCCGTCTTAACGATAAACACAATTTCACCCTGTTGTGCCGAGACTTGTCCGAGCTATCGCTGTATGCC
>Ga0209272_10001262_pt1 | contig 16503 bp, 15 predicted proteins | sample tdDd002_FD_187125 | JGI IMG/M metagenome (GOLD analysis project Ga0209272, IMG submission 187125) | Marine sediment microbial communities from the Atlantic coast under amendment with organic carbon and nitrate - tdDd00.2 (SPAdes)... | ecosystem: Environmental > Aquatic > Marine > Coastal >... | reverse complement strand
GTTTTAATCCTAATGACATTGATGTTCTTTTTCCCTTTGGCAGAATTAATCGATTCAGCAAATAACTCTTACTCATTTATATATCGAGGAATTCCTTCATTAACAGAAGGAGAACCAATGCTATTTAAAGCTTATCCTGTAGCCATTCTATTAGCAGTTATTGTATTAAATGTTTGTGTTACCATCTTCTCGTATAAAAAACGCATTCGTCAGATACGATTAACGGTTTTTAATATTTTCTGTATGTTGGGAATGATGGGGCTTGTATATTACAATGTCAATTCGCAAATAGAGTCTATGCAAGCAATCGTTAATTATAGCATTATCAATGCTTTCCCTTTAGTCAGTATTGTTTTATCTTACTTGGCTATTCGTAATATTGGTAAAGATGAAGCTATGATTCGTTCTATGGATAGAATTAGATAAGATTTAGTATTCAAATGAATAAAAATATTCATTTAGGTAAAAGGATAAAAACGGCCTACATTATTTGTAGGCCGTTTTTTTTGCCATTATTTTTACGGCACACCAGTAAGTTAGCATAAGAAATATTAAATAATTACTGTTTGGTTGATCTATATGATGTTTTTTATAGAAAAAACAGAATTTATTTGTAAATTCTATGATTCTAAAAGAAGGAATCAATTATTTGAAAAATCACATAATATGCGTCATTTATTTTTAAGCTTTATTTTAATACTTAGTTGTTATCTAACGACTTTTAGTATGAGTCCCATAAACAAGTCTAAAAAACATATTCTGGTTATACATTCTTATCATCAGAGTTTTGTGTGGACCGATAGTATTTCTAGTGGCATTGAGGCGGTTTTAACACCTTTGGAAAATGAAATTGAAACCTTCTATGAATACCTAGACTCTAAGCGATTTACAGATTCCATTTTTGTTGAATCATTTGAGAAAAAATACAAATTATTATGTTCGCGAGTTTCGTGTGATGTTATTATTGTTTCGGATAATAATGCTCTGAATTTTGTAATTAAAAATAGAGCTCGCTTTTTTAAGGATATACCAATAATTTTTTGTGGAATTAACAACTATAACAAGGAGTTATTAAAGGGAGAAAAGATGGTTACAGGTATTGCTGAATATGCCGCTATTGATTCAACACTAATGCTAATGCATCGATTACATCCTGATAAAAAAACATTAATTATTAATGATAGAACTACGACGGGATTGGCTAATAAAGCCATAATAAATAAGATTATACCAAATTTAGAAGATGAGATGGTTTTTGAATATTCGGATAACAGTAGTATGTCGGAGATTCAAAAAAAAGTAAAAGGATTGACTGACGAATGGATGATTTATTTAGCTCCATTTACGATGGATTCTGATAGGAATTACTACTCATTTAATGATGTCGTTAGGCTTGTTAGTGAAGCAAGTGCTGTGCCGATTTATGGATCTTGGGATTTTTACTTAGGAAAGGGTATCGTTGGCGGATACATAACCAGTGGTTATATGCAAGGAAAGTTGGCAGGAGAGTTAGCTTTATCCATAGTAAAAGGAGCAAATGCAGATAGGATTCCTGTATTTGAAAAAGCTGCTGTGAGTATCAAAATGGATCATTCACTATTATCCTTGTATGATATTGAAGAACATCACTTACCTAACGGTACTGTTCTGATAAATAGGGAGAAAACATTTTTAGAGAAAAATATTAGGCTTTTTAGAAATATATTACGCATCGGATTTGTTATAATTCTTTTACTGATTGTGTATTCTGTATTGAAATACAGACAGAAAAAAATATTGGAAAAACGAAATTTGGAATTAGATCAAGAAGTTGAAGAAAGATCCAGAGAGCTTCTGGAAGCTAACGAAACACTCAATAGAAAGAATGTTGAAATTACCAAGCAGGAGGAACTTACAAAGCTTGCTTATCTCCGTCTAAAGGCTATTTTGAACAATTCTTTAGTTGGTATTGTTGTAACTGATAGGGAAGGGAAAATTATTGATCAGAATAATCGAATTTCAGAAATTTTAAATAGCGAAAAGGGCGATCTGTTAGATAAAAATATCGTGTCTGTATTTTTAAGCAAAAGCAATTATGATATTCTAATGAACGAATACATTCAACTTGAAGGAAGTAAGGCTTTTATACGAAATGAAATCCCGCTCAAAAGAGCTGATGGTAGTGTTATTTGGTCAAAAATTTATATTAGTGAAATGTTATATTCAGAAATTGATGATGCTAATATTTGGGTTATCGATGATGTAAGTGAAATTGTGATTAATAGAGCGAATTTAGAAAATAAAACAAAAGAGTTGAAAGAGTCTAATGAAACGAAAGATCAGTTTTTTTCTATAATTTCTCATGACCTGAAGGGACCTTTGTCGTCCGTTTTAGGTCTTTTAGAAATTATTACTAAAAACGACGAAATTTTTTCTGAAGATGATAAAGTGAAGTTTATGGGTAATTGTTACGATTCAGCTCGAGATATGAATGACCTTTTAGATAATTTGTTGAGATGGGGACGAATTCAAATAGGGGGAGTAACTTGGAATCCCGAGTCGATCGATTTAAAGGATATTACCGATTCTGTTTTGCAAACTCTGATTAGCATTGCAAAGGCCAAAGAAATTGAATTGAAAAATCATATTCCTGCGCACTTTAAAGCTTTTGGTGATGAAAATATGATTAAAACAGTGGTTTTGAATCTAATTAACAATGCGATTAAATTTACACGCAAAGGTGGATGTGTTGAAATATCTGCGGAAGTGAAAAATAATATTGTAGAGGTTCTCGTTCGTGATAATGGTATCGGTATCGAGTCAGACGACATCCAATATCTGTTTAATATCGATAAGAAAATACAACAAGAGGGGACCAACAAAGAATCAGGTACAGGATTAGGTCTTATTATTGTGAAAGATCTAATTGAGAAAAATAAAGGAACTATTCGAGTTGAGAGTGAAATCAATGTTGGAACAAGTGTTTATTTTACTCTGCCATTAATCGCATTGAATTAATATGTTTCTTTTAAGCTATCCAATTTCAAAATCTACGAAGACATGTTGAGTCACAAAAGCTAGTGTCTTTTTAGTTTCTGTGACTTCAACAATGATCTTATCTTTTTAAGTTCTTTTTAGCCAATTTCTTTTTAGTTTTTTTCTTCATTACTGAGTGACCAAATCGACCAATAAGTTTACCCAACTCATAATAATGCCCATGAGAATATGCAATGGGTTGTGCTTTATCTAATCTGAATTGACCACTTTCAGGATCGATATACTTTTCATCAGCTTGCACATTAACCACTTCAGCTATAAACATATCATGTGAGCCAAGCTCTACAATTTGCTTAAGTTTACATTCAATGGAAAGTGGAGATTCCTCAATAATAGGTGCTTTAAGTTCTTTTGAAACCCCTGGTGTTAGTTTCATTTCCTCAAACTTATTGAAATCTTTACCAGATTTAACACCACACCAATCGGTAGCAAATGCCAAATCTTTAGTTGTAAGATTAATTACAAACTCGCCGTGTTTTTTTATAATGTCATATGAATGACGGTTTGGACGTATTGAGATATAACACATAGCAGGATCTGTACAAACAGTTCCTGTCCATGCAATAGTGATTATATTATAATCCTCTTTACTAGCACCACAGCTAACCATTACCGCAGGCAATGGGTAAACCATAGTTCCTGGCTTCCAGTTTTGTTTTCCCATAATAATAGAGTTATTTAGTTAGCAAAATTAGTTCTTTTTCCAAAAGGAATCATAAATGTTCTTTTCTCCCCAATAGAAGTGGATATATGAAGCTAGTACATTGTTTTTTCTAATTACTTGAGTGTCGAGTTGTTTATCACGTGCAGAATAAACTTCGATACCTTCTGTTTTTTCAAGGGAATCAACTAAATGAGAATAATGGAATTCATGACCGAAAAGGATTTCATCCTTTAGTTTAATTTTTCGATAGCCTAATTTCAATTTCATATTCTCCATGCTTGCATTTTGATCAAGAAAGCCAACCATTGGATAAGTTTTACCGTCTTTGTCAATAATGTTTTTTGAGAGATACATCATACCTCCGCATTCAGCTAAGACTTTCCCTCCAGACTGAGTAAATTCGTTTATAGCATTTCTCATGCTTTCGTTCTGAGATAGTTGTTCTAGATAGAGTTCTGGATAGCCTCCAGCCAAATATATGAAATCAACTTCTGGTAAAGAAGAATCATTAATTGGAGAGAAATAGCTTATCTCTCCTAATTGAGATAAAGCTCTCAAGTTTTCGTGATAAGTGAAATTAAAGGCTTCATCTTTAGCAACACCAATTCTTAATTTTGGTTTCGATTTAATCGATTCTGCCTTGTATTCTGGACGTTTAGAATTGCATATTTCGAGCAAATGATCTATGTTGACTGTTTTTTCAAGATGTAGAGCCATCTCATTTATCGTTTCTTCATAGTTGTCTTTCGCCGATATCTGCAAACCCAGGTGTCGTTCTGGTAAATTGATATTTTCATTTCGTGGTACATACCCCAAAGCTTCAATCCCAACATCTTCACAGGCATCTTTCATAAACTGATAATGAGATTCACTATTGACGAAATTGAAGATAGCTCCAGCAATCTTAATATTTGGATAAAAATGTTTGTAGCCATAAAGTAAAGGTGCTACAGAGTAAGCTGTTGCTTTTGCATTAATTACCAATATAATTGGAATATCTAATAGTTCGGCAATTTGAGCAGAACTACCTTCCATTCTATTGGCTCCATCAAAAAGCCCCATGACACCTTCAACGACTGTTGCATCTGCTTTTGAACTATACTTGCCATATATTTCTTTTACATGATTTTTACTACTCATGAAAGAATCCAAATTGATAGAGATATTTCCAGAAGCCCATTCGTGATGCTTGGTATCGATATAATCAGGACCACACTTAAAAGCTTGAACAGACAGACCTTTATTACGCAAACTTCGGAGCAAACCCTGCGTTACGGTTGTTTTCCCAGATCCGCTTGAGGGAGCTGCAATTAAAAATTGGGGGATCATATGCTAAAAATAAAATGTTTAAAATGAATATTTCGATCGAAATAGGTTTAGATTGAACTTATAGTTTCGTGCTTGTTTGGGAATTCTATAATTGGAAACCTATCTTTTTTTATCGATTTTCAACAAAAATACGAGCTTGATTTTTCTCTACAAGCTATTCTTTAAGAATAATGAATAAAATGCGAAAAAAAGCCTAGAGAGAATTCTCTAGGCTTGGTGTTTATTGAATTTACAATTCAAAATTTAATCATTTTTGTGTACATGAACATCCATTTGTGGAAAAGGAATATTAAGACCTTCTTTACCAAATGTTTTATAAACGTTCTCATTTAAATCGAAGAATACACCCCAGTAATCTGGAGCTTTCACCCATGCTCTAACAGCAAAGTTAACCGAGCTATCAGCTAACTCCGAAACTGCAATAAATACTTCAGGATCTTTTAAAATTCTTGAATCTTCGTCACACAATCTTTTAATAACAGCTCGGGCTTTATCAACATCGTCACCATAAGCAATTCCAATTGTCCAATCCACTCTTCGTTCTTCTTCAGTTGAATAATTAATCATAGAAGAAGTAGATAAGCCTCCATTAGGGATGATAATCGTTTTATTATCTGGTGTCGTTACAATTGTGTTAAAAATCTGAATTTCCTTAACAACTCCCATGTAGCCTTGAGCTTCAATAAAATCACCGATTTTAAAAGGTTTAAATATGAGGATCATAACACCACCAGCAAAATTTTGCAATGTGCCAGATAGCGCCATACCTACTGCTAAACCCACAGCACCTAAAATGGCAATAAATGAAGTCATTTCAATACCAATCATTCCTAAAACACTGATGAATAATAGTGCTTTAAGTAGCATTCCAACAAGACCTTTTAAAAATGGTTTGAGAGATTCATCCATTTTACTTTTGTCCATCATTCTACCAGTAGCTCTGATAAGTCCTTTAATGACCCATCCTCCAATAATCAATACGACAATAGCTCCAAGTAATTTGGGACCATACTCAACAGCAATCTGAGTTAATTGCTCTAAAATTTTTTCTGTATTCATAATTAATATAAAATAAATAGTGTGATTAAATAGTCTATTTTTTGAACACCAAAACTACGCTCATTAAATTTTATTATCAAATATTTTATAGGTGATTTGAATAACATCCAATTTATCCATGTGAATGAATTATGACTTGTTTTAAAAAATGAAAATATTCTTTATTATACTGATAATTCTCGTATTTCAGTAGGTAGATTCTTTTCTGAAGAAAGAATACCATGTACGTTGAAAGATGCGTCTTAGCGGATTATTTCTCTTTGAAACCCATTATCGAGGAATAATGAATATCACAAAAAAAATCTGGAGGTAAATTACCTCCAGATTTTCTATCTTTTGAACTTACGAATTTGAGTAAAATGCGATTTTTAAATTAATAGGTAATGAATTAATTATTTTTGTGAACATGTACATCCATTTGTGGGAAAGGAATATTAAGTCCTTCAGAACTAAATGTCTTATAAACGTTCTCATTTAAATCGAAGAAAACAGCCCAGTAGTCAGGAGATTTCACCCAGGCTCTAACCGTAAAATTAACTGAGCTGTCAGCTAATTCAGAAACTTGAATAAAAACTTCAGGATCCTTTAGAATTCTTGAATCTTGTTCACATAGTTTTTTGATAACGGCTCTTGCTTTATCAACATCATCACCATAGGCAATACCAATTGTCCAATCCACTCTTCTTTCTTCTTCCGTTGAATAGTTTGTCAACGAAGAGGTTGATAAGCCTCCATTAGGGATGATAATTGTTTTGTTATCTAAACTCGTTAAGATCGTATTAAAAATCTGAATTTCTTTTACCAAACCTAAATAGCCTTGTGCTTCAATTAAGTCACCTAATTTGAATGGCTTAAAGATTAAAATGATAACACCTCCTGCAAAATTCTGTAAGGTTCCAGATAAGGCCATACCAACGGCTAAACCTGCGGCAGCCAGTATAGCGATAAAGGAAGTCATTTTTATACCAATCATTCCTAACACACTTATAAATAGAAGTGCTTTAAGTAACATGCCAACAAGTCCCTTTAAAAATGGTTTAAGGGATTCGTCCATCTTACTTTTGTCCATCATTTTGCTTATTGCTCGGATTAATGCTTTAATTACCCAACCTCCAACAATCAAAACGACTATGGCTCCAATAAATTTTGGTCCGTATTCAACTCCAATTTGAGTTAATTGATCTAAAATTTTCTCTGTATTCATAATTAATCTAGTATAAATGGTGTAACTGATTTCAATCAATTCATCACATGAATACTAAATTTACATCCTTTAATTTTGATTATCAAATATTTTATGAATGATTTGAATGACAATATATTTATCTATATGAACGGATTATGACTTGTTTTGGACGTTTTTAGGATGATTTCTTACAATGATAAATCAAGCATTCTAACAAGTGGTTTCTTTGCCTTTTCCATGATATCGTTTGGAAGAATGATCTCGGGTTGTTCGTTCTTCAAAGCCAGATAGATCTTCTCCATAGTATTCAATTTCATATAAGCACAATCGTTACAAGAACATGATTCGTCGGCAGGAACAATTAGGAATTCTTTTTCAGGTGAATCTTTTTGCATTTGATGAAGAATCCCTGTTTCAGTAGCAACAATAAATTTCTTATTATCTGAGTTTTTTGTGTAATTCAACATAGCAGTTGTAGACCCAACGAAATCGGCTAGAATAAGAACTGGCTGAGGACACTCAGGATGTGCTATAAGAGTTGCATCAGGATTCTCAATTTTCATTTGCATAATTTTCTCTGCAGATAAAATATCATGTACTTCGCAAGAACCATCCCATAGGATCATTTCTCGTCCAGTTACTTCATTAATATAGCGTCCCAAGTTTTTGTCTGGAGCAAATATTATTTTTTGATCTTCAGGAAATGATTCAACAATTTGAACTGCATTTCCTGAAGTACAAATGACATCAGAAAGTGTTTTTATCTCAGCGGAACAGTTAATATATGAAATAACAATGTGATCAGGATATTGAGCTTTGAACTTAGCAAAATCATCTCCAGGGCAAGATTCTGCCAGAGAACAACCAGCATTCATATCAGGAATTAAAACTTTACGCTTAGGGTTTAAGATCTTTGCTGTTTCGCCCATAAAATGAACTCCTGCAAATAAAATAATGTCAGCTTCAGTCTTTGCTGCAAATTGCGCAAGAGCTAAACTGTCACCCTTGAAGTCAGCTATCTCTTGTATATCAGGAGTTTGATAGTAATGTGCTAAAATAACAGCATTTTTTTCTTTTGCTATTTTTAATACTTTTTCTCTCATTGCATCCATTATCTTTATCCTTAAAAGTGTAGAAATTAAGATGCAAATATCTTTAAATTGTTGGGTAAATCAAAATAGATTCAAAAAAAAGGAGAAGTCTTTATTTTAGTACCTTTGACGAAGAGTTTTAAGATTATTTTAAAGTAGATTATATCTTACTATAACAGAACGAATGAAAGTAAAATTAAGTCAATTCCTCCTGAAATTATCTGGATGGAAATTTGTGGGTGAAATCCCTACAGAAAAGAAAGCCGTTGTATTAGCAGCTCCTCATACATCTAATTGGGATTTTATTTGGGGAAAACTAGCTTTTGTAGCTCATGATATTAATACAACTGTACTTATGAAAAAGGAATTCTTTTTCTTTCCACTAGGAGCTATTTTTCGATCGATGGGAGTTATGCCGATTGATAGAAGTAAAAAAAATAATTTAACAGATCAATTAGCCGAGGAATTCGCTAAGCGAGATGAGCTTTATTTATCGCTTTCTCCAGAAGGAACAAGAAGTCGACGTCCGGTTTGGAAACGAGGGTTTTATTTTATTGCACTAAAAGCAAATGTGCCTATCTTGTTAGGAGATTTGAATTATGAGACTAAAACCTTGAGCTTCCTTGATACTTTTTATCCAACAGGTGATGTGGAAGCGGATATGGCGTATATTAAATCAAGGTATAAGAACTCAAAACCCAAGTATCCAGAGCTTTTTTCAACAGGAGATTAAACTCATTTATTTGGTAATTTTTAAAATCAATTTATGTCAGATATTCTAAGACTTAGTTTGGTTCAATCGGATTTGGTTTGGGGTGATGTGAAAGCCAACTTGACAAACTTTACCGATAAGCTATCGTATTTAAAGAATAAAAGCGATCTTATCGTTTTACCTGAGATGTTTACCTCAGGTTTTATGATGGCTGGAAAAGAAGATATCTCAACCTATACGGAGACTGTTCTTTCTTGGATGATTGAACAAGCCCATGAGTTAAATGCTCATATTATGGGAAGCATTATTATAAAAGATGATGGTTCTTTTTATAATCGTATGTATACCGTTTCACCTCAAGGTCAAATTTCAACTTACGATAAGCGACATTTGTTTCGAATGGGAAATGAACATGAACACTTTGAGTTTGGCAATCAGAAAGGTATCGTGGAAATAGGGGAGTGGCGTATTCGTCCTATTATTTGTTACGATTTGCGTTTCCCGGTATGGAGTCGCAATCAGCAAGACTACGATCTTTTAATTTGTGTCGCTAACTGGCCTGATGCCCGTCGTGATGTTTGGAATACAATCTTGAAAGCAAGAGCGATTGATAATCAGGCTTATGTCGCTGGTGTAAATCGTGTGGGTAAGGATGGCATGGATTTAAGCTATTCGGGTGATTCTTCCTTATTTGATGCTAGGGGGAGACTGCTTGCAAAGTGTGAAGATTATAGGGATGATATTAAAACGATCGATATTTCCTTAAATGAGCTGCGAAATTTTAGAAAGAAGTTTCCTGTGTATTTAGATGCTGATAATTTCGAAATAGAATTGTAAGATCCGATATAAAAACAGTATCCTGAGAGTTCAAATCTGATTTAAAATCTCAGGATGTCTTTATGATTGAAATTTAAATAATAGATTTCTTCAGCTTTTTCGCTTCTGCATATTTAACTAATAAGTTTTCGGCAAAAGTCATGCTTTCAATCAATCCAGTCTCACCTTGGTAAGAAAAAAGCACCATTAAAAAGGACTGACAATCTAAATTGATTTGTGTTCTTAAAGAGTCACTGGTTGCACTTCCAAAAGCTCCAAGTTCGTCTCGGAAAATAGGGAGGTTCTCTATATTCAATTGCCCTCGGCCAATGCCTTGATATTCTTCATCAGCTCGACCTAATCCCATGCTAATGTCGCCAACAATTTTATCTGCATTATAGCCTCCAATGGAAAAACCTGATTTAATGGAGACTAGATTCAACAAATCAACTACATTATTGATCTGATATAAACCTTTCCCATTTACAATTCTCCTTAGTAATGATTCCGCTGATAGTCGGTATCTGTTTGGATCCTTTCCAACTTTTCTATAAGCATTTTTGGATGAAGAGATACTTGGCTTTTCTCGGATATCTTCAACAGTTACCTCTTGTTCAATCTGACCGATCTGTTTATCTATCTCCTTCCAAAGGTCTGCGTTATTTTCAGTAATGTTGACCTCGCATTCTATAACTCCTAGTTTGAGTTCGGGACATATTTTTGATAATATAGGGTCAATTTTTATTGTAGGGTTCATATTTTGCTAGTTTAAATTCAAATTTAAGGATTAAGTTGAATTTATATTAATTTAATATCGCTGAAAATTTAGAATTGATGTATTTTTGGCCATTACTATTATTTAAGATAATGATATGGAAAGTAAGACGGCATTAATTACAGGATCGGCTAAACGAATAGGAAATGAGTTAGCACTTCATCTGGCAAAGAATTCATGGAATTTAGCCATTCATTATAATAATTCGAAAGCTGAGGCAATGGCTTTGCGCGATTATCTTAAGTCGCTTTACCCTACACAGGTTTTTAAGGTGTTTTCTTGTGATTTGTCTGATAATGCAGAGTCATTAATTTCTGAAGTTAAGAAGGAATTTAGTCAGATTGATCTCTTGATTAATAATGCCTCGGTTTACAGTCCAAGTTCGATAAAAGAAACCAGTGCCGAATTGCTTGATGAACAGATGAACGTCAACTTTATAGCGCCATTTATTTTAATGCGCGATTTCGCGAATATTTGCAAAGAAGGTTGTGTTATAAATTTATTAGATACTCGGATTAGCAAGTTTGCTTCTGACTATGCTGCCTATAGCTTATCTAAAGTTGCTTTATCTCATTTAACACAAATGGGTGCTTTGGAGTTTGGTTCTTCAATTCGAGTCAATGGAATTGCCCCTGGATCAATAATTGCACCTTTGGGAGCAGATCATGATTATCTAGAATCGAGAGCATCTCGTACGCCAATGAAAAAGCCTGTAGGGGTACAAGCTATTTTAAAAACAGTGGATTATATTTTGGATAACACGCATCTAACAGGGCAGATTTTATATTGCGATGGGGGAGAGCAATTGATTTAGCTTAAGATTTGCTAGTTTATTTGTAATGCTCTATAAGCTTATGAACGATGGGTAGATCAGCTTCAGCCCAATCGAGATCAAGAATTTTATCTAAGGTTAACCATTTTATATTTTGATGAGCTAGAAGTTGAAAATCACCTTGGATATGTTTTACAAAGTAAGCTTTTAGTATAACGGTTTTGTCACCATAATTGTGTGTGTTCTCACATAAAAAAGCACCACAAATAGCTTGAATATTAAATTCTTCAAGCAATTCTCTTTCTAAGCAAACTTCAGGACTTTCTCCAATTTCAATTTTGCCACCAGGAAATTCCCATTTACCACCTTGATCACTAGAATCTTTTCTTTGTGCACAAAGAAAACGATTATCCTTTCGGATAATCGCAGCTGTGACTTCAATTATTTTTTTTGTGTTCATTAGTTGTTAAAATTAGGTATTTTAACTAAGAAAAACAGCAATGGAAACACCAATGAATGTTCCGATAATATAGCCTAAAATACCAACTAAAATACCAGGAGTAATGAGTTTCTTTTGTCCCATTGAAGCAGCCATTGGTGCTGCTACAGATGGTCCCATAATATTTGCGGCAGAAGAAATAACGACCTCGTATACATCTAACTTAAACAACTTTGCTAATGCCAATAAGAAAACGAAATGGAATACCATAATGGTGATATAAAAACCAAGAATTGCAGGTCCGATATTGAAAATTTGATGAATATTAGTTGCTGCACCGATGACTGCTAAAAAAATATACATCATCCATATTCCAACGGAAAAAGCTGTGTTTTCTAATGCTTTTAAATGTTTAGGAAAGAGATTAGCGGCTAATACTGCCAACAATGTGATAAGTAGTATACTTAGATTTAGTTCGGTGTGAATCAAATTCTGTAAATATGGAGCTAAGAAATTTCCAGTTCCTGCAATAAGTGCTGCAATAAAAACAGAAACGGCAATTCGTTCTATCGTAATAGGGTATTCTGTTTTATTATCCTTATCAGTACCTTCTACTTGATTCTCCTTTTTAGGCTTAACAAAGAATCGAGCTAAGAACATTAGTGATGGTGTTAGAAATAGAAATAGAGTATAAAGGTTTGAAACTAAATTATCTACTGCGATAGTTGCCGTAAACATTGGATTAGTACTAAAATTTAAACTTTCTGCAGCAGCAATAAAATTAACGCTACCACCAATTAAAGTAGCGGCAATTACACCAGCAGTATTACCTGCATCTTCACCCAAGTCGATCAATGAAAAAGCTAGAAAACATCCAAGTACAATTCCTATGGCTCCAATAATATAAGCTAGTAGTAATTTACCGCTTTCCTTTACAATTTTCAGCAAATTAGAGCTAAACAAAAGCATTGGAATTGAAATAGGAATAAAATAGGTGAAAACCATATCGTAAACCTCTACTTTCACATTTGGGTTCGAAGCTACTGGAAGAACGCCTACCATAGCTAATATTGACATGGAAATCATTGTGACTAGGATACCCGATAGTTTACCAAACCATTTTTTGTGTTCAGAGTAGATACCAAAAGCAGCAGCACCTGCTACAATAAAAAAGAGTATAAAATGACTGTCGGCAGAAATAAATGAGTCCATAGCGTGTTTTTAAAAATTGGGATGCAATTTAGCTATTTTGTATCTTAAAAAGGCAGAATTTATTGGCTTTTGTAAAATAGGTTTCTAATTATAACACTGAGAAATACTTAACTAGATTTTCGATATACGAATAAGTGCTTAGATCATTTTTTTTCACCAAAAAGGTGATGTAATAATCCTTTGATCAAATCGAGAAAAGGTACAGGTTTAATGCCTAAGGCTATATTAGCTCGACTAATTCGATAGACTATATTCATGTGTTTAACGACTTCTCGGTAAGCGTTAAATAAAGAGTAATCAGGATCGTAAATATGAGCAGGTTCTGAGTTGGTACCATTGATTTCTAAAACCTTAATGTTTTCTCCCTCATATAAATCTCTAATACTATTAACTTTGATGTCAAAACGACCATAATAGAATCCTTCTAGAGGGATGCAAATATTTCTAAAAACATTTACAAGATCTTTATTAATTAGGTGATTCCCATCTAAAAACTTGGTGCCTCTACTGTGATTACCGATGGGTTCGACTTTAAATGTAATACCATCAGGTACGATTATGTTCCATTTGTTTATATACCTTTTTTTGAAATATTTAAGTCGTGATTGTGCTCTGAAATTCCGAGAGACAAGTTTTCCAAAAGTATCACGCCCATTACCTGTTATGCTTAGAAACTCTTTTAAAACAACAGAACTAATGCCATCTTGAGAACTATTGGGAAAGCGGTGGTAGAAAATACCAATTTCTATAGGATGAGCAACAAACTCTTGAATAATGAGCTCTTCCTTTATGATGTTTAGATAGTTGTCGAGTTCAAGTATGTTGTCAATTTTTTCAACACCTCGGCCTCGTTCGCCAACATTAGGTTTTGCAACAATTGGAAAATCGATCTCATTTTCGTTCATGAGCTTGATAATCTCATCTTTAGTCTTTCCTTTTGCAACGAAAAAATCCTTAGTGTGGTATTTAGATGAAAGTAAATTAAGTAATTTGGTCTTATCAGTTCCATATGCGCCGCCAAAAGCCATTCCTGGGTTTGCCGCTGTAAAGTAGGCAAACGATCTGCTTTTTATGGCTAAAACAAAACCGTATAAAAACATTGGTGCGTAGAATATCCAAGAAGGCCAGAATTCAAAGTTGATCCATTTAATTAAAAATTGAGGGTAGTATCTTTTTTTTCGGGACATAGGCTAGGTTTGGTTACTTAAATATAAAAGAAATATGTATAGGATAGCCAATGCAGGATAAAAAAGCACAAAATCTCTTATTAAATACATGCTGCACTAAAAAATCAGACCTATAGAATTATATATTACGACTTGTTTTTAATATCTTGTTTAGGAAAAACGAACTCTATGCAAATTATTAACGCTTCTAAAGAAATTTGTAAACAGTTATTTCAACTGTGCGACAAACTGGATAATAAAGAATATACCTATTGCTCCTCTCTTGTGCTAGGAAGTTCTATTGGAAAGCATATGCGGCATATTATTGAATTCTATGATATATTAAGAGAGGGTGTTGAAATTGGAGAGCTTAATTACGATAGTCGTGTTCGATGTAGTAAGATTGAAAATAAATCTGAAGTAGCACAGGAAAGAATAGGTGTAATCTTATTATGGTTGGAAGAATTCTCTGTGAATAAAAACTTGAGCTTGTATCTCAATTACAATACAAATAGTGATGATATTAAGCATGTTAAATCTAATTTGATGCGTGAGTTAGCCTACAATATGGAGCATGCCATTCACCATATGGCTTTGATTCGAATAGTACTTGATCAACAATTCCCTCATATAAAAATAGAACAAGATTTTGGCTTAGCTTTTTCTACAATTCGTTATTATAAAGATAAATGTGCTCGTTAAGCTTCATACCTATTTCAGATAAAGAATTTATTCTTACCACTAATAGGGATGAAGATCCGGGACGTGTCGCTTTGTGTCCTCAAAAATACCTTCATAATGGTGTAGAACTGGTATACCCTAAGGATTCAAAAGCCAATGGTAGTTGGATAGTTAGCAATTGTATAGATACATCTCTTTGTTTGCTTAATGGTGCTTTTGAAAGGCATCAGCGCCAAATAGATTATCGACGTAGCAGAGGATTGACACTTCTTGATTTTTTTAATTATGCCAATCTTGATGATTTTATTGGAAAGTATAATTTTAAAGGCATCGAGGCTTTTACTCTGATAATTGTAGAAAATAAGTCTAAAGTTAGATTAACGGAACTCGTTTGGGATGAGAGAGAGCTGTTTGTAAAAGAACTAGAAAGTCATGAAGCGTACTTTTGGTCATCGACCACCTTATATACAAAAGAAATGAAGATTGAACGAGAAAAATGGTTCAGGGAATGGTTTGATAAAGAAACTCAAATCGATCAAAAATCCATTTTAAACTTTCATAAGGTGGGTGGTGCTGGAAATATGGAATATGGCTTGTTTATGAACAGAAGAAATCTCGTAAGAACAGTAAGTATTACTCAGATAGATGGATCTGAAAAGGGTCTTATTATGCGATATTTCAATTTGCTAGATGAAGAGGTTTGTCAAATCATCTAGAATAATAATCCATTTTGATTGAAAAAAAGAATGGCTATCAAAATCAATCGATAGCCATTTTTAATGATTTATATCCTGAAAAGATCAGGAGTGTTTATTTTCCAGGACACTGAGCTATAATGGTAGCATCTATATCTTGTTTGCTGTATGCCTTGTCGTAATTCACCGAGAATTTTTCTGCTAATTTTTCAGCAGTTGTTTTATATGCTTTTTTATCTTCCCATGTATTGATAGGGATAAGCATCTCACTGGGAACATTAGGGCAAGTTGTTGGAACATTCACGTGGAACACTTCATCCTTAATATACTCAGCTTTATCAAGATCGCCATTTAGTGCCGCATCAACCATAGCTCTGGTATACTTTAACTTGATACGAGATCCCGTTCCGTAAGAACCACCGCTCCATCCAGTGTTAATTAAGAAAACATTAGTGTTATGCTCATCCATCTTATCACCTAGCATGTCTGCGTAAATATTTGGATTGCATGGCATAAAAGGCTGTCCGAAGAAACGAGAGAATGTTGCTTGAGGCTCAGTTACTCCTGTTTCAGTACCAGCAAGCTTTGATGTGTAACCCATCAAAAACCAAAGCATTGCTTGTTCTTTGCTTAGTTTCGAAACTGGAGGTAATACACCATAAGCATCAGCTGTTAAGAAAAGAATCGTTTTCGGATGTCCCGCTGTTGATTCGGGCTTAATATTACTTAAGAATTCAAGCGGATACGATGCACGAGAATTTGGCGTGTATCTTGTATCGAAAAAATCAATGTCACCATTAGGATAGATCATAGCATTTTCAATAATAGCACCATGTTTTTTGTAATCATCCTTATGCATCACTGCATCCC
>Ga0209272_10001260_pt1 | contig 16518 bp, 30 predicted proteins | sample tdDd002_FD_187125 | JGI IMG/M metagenome (GOLD analysis project Ga0209272, IMG submission 187125) | Marine sediment microbial communities from the Atlantic coast under amendment with organic carbon and nitrate - tdDd00.2 (SPAdes)... | ecosystem: Environmental > Aquatic > Marine > Coastal >... | reverse complement strand
ACGCTCATTACGGCAGCTCAATCAGGGATTGATGATTTTCTAGCAAAACCAATCTCCAAACCCCATCTTTTAAGCGTTCTAGGCCGTGTTATCGAGCGACACAGCAATTTATCATCCTGCTTCGAAGCCAAACTAAAGCAACAAATCAGCCCGGATAACAGTCACATCCGTATACAGGCCATCCCCGCTCCACTACAATTGATTATCAACCAGCAGCCTCAAGTCGGTGGTGACTTTGTAATACAGCGGCAACTGAAAAATGGGTCGCAACTGATCATTCTCGGCGATCAGATGGGCCACGGGTTAACAGCTAAAATCAATGGCTCTGTATGCTTTGGCTTTATTAGTGGGCTATTGTGCAGCACCGATATATCACCACAGCAACTCTGCACCTTACTCAATAGCCACCTCTACCAAACCAGCAAGACAACAAGCCTAGTTTGTCTGATTGTATTGCACCTGACAAAAAACAACATTCTGACTGTCTATAACGCAGGAATGCCAAATCCTATTTTATCCGCTAACCACGTACTGGAAATCGATACGGGAATGGGATTACTGGGATTATTCAAGACCATCGAGGTAACAGGCAGGCAAGTTCAGCTATCAGCTGGTGACAGTCTGCACTGCTATAGTGACGGGTTGAACGAAGGACAATGGAGTCAGAAGCAGCTAAACAAAATTCAATCGCTCCCACCCAACCTCCGCCATGAGTACCTGTGGAACCACTCACGACAAACGCCTGAAGATGATTGCAGCGTAGTGACAATACTCCATAACCCTCATGAAGGCGCGAAACGACCAAGCTGATAAATCTCAGACAGCTGTGACCATCGGCTATCCGCAGCAAAATGACTAACAATCCGGTGCTGAGAGTACTGAGACAACTGTTGCCAGGCGATATCACCCGCGAGATCAAGCTCATCAACCAATATTGAAAGCTGCTTCCACTGATTTTCAGCGACCAAGCTTCTTGATGGCAACAGGGATTCGAGTTCTCCTACCTTAGTGGCAACAACAGGCACTCCGTGAGCCATAGCTTCAAGCGCCGCCATCGGCAGGCCTTCTGCCCTGGAAGTAATCACGAGCAAATCAAGCTGGGACCAATGCGGTGTCATGGAGTCTACCGCTCCGCACCAGTTGATCAAAGGCTGGTCGACGACTGTTGAAGAGAGCTCCCCATCGCCGAAGACATGGAACTGACAGGCTGGATGCAATTGGCTCAGCCAGACAAACCGGTCAATCCCTTTCTCAATACTCAACCGGCCGACAAACCCCACCTGCAACTGAGTGTGGCGCTGTCTTTGCTCAATACGCGGCAGGTTGAAAATGAAATTGCGGAGCAATTCGCAGTTAAACGGAATAGTTGCCTGGATCCGCCGACTCACTGCAATATTGCGTGAGAGAAAGCTTGTTATACGATTTAGCCCTTCATACAGAGCAAGCCGACCGGAAAGTGCTTCACCGGCATGGAAACTCACCACTAAATGATATGGAGCCAAGACTCGGCATACCCTGGCAACCAGCGATGCTTTATAGCCATGGGCATGAATCACATCACGGCGACTGAGTTTTCGAAAGAATCTATAACCGGAGATCTCTGATAAAAACCGAAAAGGGATCCGATGCTTGGCTAGGAATGTATATTGTGGGTGGTCAGGGTAACGACGGATAAATATGACTTCAACGGCAATATTCTGCTGTTGAAGAAGCAGTGCTAATTGCTGGACATGACTTTCAACACCGCCAAAGCCGGAGCTGTCGAGAAACAAATAAACCATACATAATCCTCGCAGGTAATCAGGAAAATTATGCAAAAAAAAAGCCGAGTCAAAGACTCGGCCTCTTTTAATTTAACGCGCTAGTGCTTATTCAGCAGCAGCTTCCTGAGTTTCAGGACGATCTACTAGCTCAATGTAAGCCATAGGGGCTTTATCGCCAGTACGGAAACCGCATTTCATAATGCGAGTGTAACCGCCCGGACGCTGAGCAAAACGTGGACCTAATTCGTTAAATAGTTTCGCAACAACTTCGTTATCACGAGTACGTGCGAATGCAAGACGACGGTTAGCAACACTGTCTGTCTTAGCTAGGGTAATCAATGGCTCAATTACGCGACGTAGCTCTTTTGCCTTAGGCAAGGTAGTCTTGATAAGTTCGTGACGTACCAGAGAGCTAGCCATGTTGCTGAACATCGCTTTGCGATGACTGCTGTTGCGGTTGAGTTGACGACCACTCTTACGATGGCGCATGACCTAATCCTTCTAACTAGATATCAGTAACTATTAATCTTCAGCGATAGATGCTGGCGGCCAGTTTTCTAGGCGCATACCTAGAGACAGACCACGAGATGCCAGCACGTCTTTGATTTCAGTCAAAGACTTCTTACCAAGGTTTGGCGTTTTAAGTAGCTCAACCTCAGTGCGCTGAACAAGATCACCGATGTAGTGGATCGCTTCTGCTTTCAAACAGTTAGCAGAGCGAACAGTTAGTTCAAGATCGTCTACAGGACGCAGTAGGATCGGATCGAACTCCGGCTTCTCTTCTTTCTCTTCAGGAACTCGTACATCACGTAGATCTACGAACGCATCCAGTTGCTCAGCAAGAATAGTTGCTGCGCGACGAATAGCTTCCTCAGGATCAAGCGTACCGTTAGTCTCCATATCGATAACAAGCTTGTCTAGGTCAGTACGTTGTTCAACACGTGCTGCCTCTACTGCGTATGCGATACGGTCAACTGGGCTGAAAGTTGCATCAACTAGCAGACGACCAATTGGGCGCTCATCTTCTTCTGTGTGAATACGAGCAGACGCTGGTACATAGCCACGACCACGTTCTACCTTGATGCGCATGCTGATATCAGCATGGTCATCAGTTAGATGGCAGATTACGTGTTCTGGGTTCGCAATCTCAACATCACCGTCGTGGGTGATGTCACCTGCAACAACAGGGCCTGCACCAGATTTGTTCAGAGTAAGGATAACTTCGTCTTTACCCTCAACCTTAACGGCTAGACCTTTAAGGTTTAGAAGGATCTCAAGAACATCTTCCTGTACTCCTTCTTTGGTGCTGTACTCGTGTAACACACCGTCGATTTCAACTTCAGTTACGGCACAACCCGGCATTGAAGATAGTAGAATACGACGTAGAGCGTTACCTAGAGTGTGGCCGAAACCGCGCTCTAGTGGCTCAAGAGTTACTTTTGCGTGCGTCGTATTAACTTGTTCAATATCAACAAGACGCGGCTTAAGAAATTCTGTTACAGAACCCTGCATTGTGTCCTCTCTTAACTATAGCCTTACTTAGAGTAAAGCTCGACGATCAGGTGTTCGTTGATGTCGGCAGACAAATCAGAACGTTCTGGAAGGCGCTTGAAAGTACCTTCTAGTTTGCTGTTGTCTACTTCGACCCAAGTCGGTAGTTCACGCTGAGTAGCAACTTCAAGAGCTGCTTTAATGCGTGCTTGGTTCTTAGCTTTCTCACGAATGCTAACAACGTCGTTTGCCGCTACCTTGAAAGAAGGAACGTTTACGACTGTACCGTTAACTAGGATCGCTTTGTGGCTTACCAGCTGACGTGCTTCAGCGCGAGTAGCACCAAAACCCATACGGTAAACTACGTTATCAAGACGACCTTCAAGAAGCTGAAGCAGGTTTTCACCTGTGTTACCCTTAAGGCGAGCAGCATCTTTGTAGTAGTTACGGAATTGTTTCTCTAGTACGCCATAAGTACGACGAACTTTCTGCTTCTCACGAAGCTGAACGCCGTAATCAGATAGACGACCGCGACGCGCACCGTGCATGCCCGGCGCGTTATCGATTTTACACTTGGTATCAATCGCGCGTACACCAGACTTAAGGAATAAGTCAGTGCCTTCGCGACGGCTAAGCTTCAGCTTAGGACCCAAATATCTTGCCATGTTCTTTCTCCAATATTCCTAGAAACGTTATACGCGACGTTTCTTAGGTGGACGACAACCGTTATGAGGGATCGGAGTCGCATCAACAATGTTAGTGATACGGAAACCCGCTGCGTTTAGAGCGCGGATTGTAGACTCACGACCAGGACCAGGGCCCTTAACCATAACTTCCAGGTTCTTAACGCCATATTCTTTGGCCATTTCACCACAACGCTCAGCAGCAACCTGTGCAGCAAACGGTGTAGATTTACGAGAACCACGGAAACCAGAACCACCTGCAGTAGCCCAAGATAGAGCGTTACCCTGACGGTCAGTAATGGTTACGATTGTGTTATTGAAAGAAGCATGAATATGCGCAACGCCATCAGCTACTTGCTTGCGTACGCGCTTACGAGCGCGAGTTGGTTGTTTTGCCATTGTACTCTACCTTATCCGATTATTTTTTGATCGGCTTGCGCGGACCCTTACGGGTACGAGCGTTGGTTTTAGTACGCTGTCCACGTAGTGGTAGACTGCGACGATGACGAAGGCCACGGTAACAACCAAGGTCCATAAGACGCTTGATGTTCATGGATACTTCACGACGTAGATCACCTTCTACAGTGTACTTAGCTACACCATCACGCAGTAGATCGATCTGCTCTTCAGTCAGTTCACTGATCTTAACATCTTCAGCAATACCCACTTCAGCTAAGATAGCTTGAGAACGGGTTTTACCGATGCCGTAGATCGCTGTTAGAGCGATTACAGAATGTTTCTGATCAGGAATGTTAATGCCTGCAATACGGGCCACTATTCACTCCTAGTACTTTACAAGAATAACCGCTGCAGAGCCCGTTTAGGATACGCAGCGGTGGAACAATTCTTTTGCACACACAAAAGATTGGTTGGCTAATTTAGCCAACCTACCTTCAATTTGCAAGAAATATTTCTGCTTATTAGCCTTGGCGTTGTTTATGCTTTGGCTCAATGCAAATTACACGCACAACACCGTTGCGCTTGATAACTTTACAGTTGCGGCAGATTTTCTTAACGGAAGCACGAACTTTCATTGCTAAACTCCGTAAATGGATAACCAGTCTTAACGGCCGTTGCCTTTAAGATTAGCCTTTTTCAAAACAGACTCATATTGTTGAGACATCAAGTGTGTCTGAACTTGAGCCATGAAGTCCATAATAACTACAACTACGATAAGTAGTGATGTACCGCCAAAATAGAAGCGGACATTCCATGCAATCATCATAAACTCGGGGATCAGACAGATAAAGGTAATATAGAGCGCGCCTGCCAATGTCAGACGAGTCATCACTTTATCTATATATTTCGCGGTCTGTTCACCCGGGCGAATACCAGGTACGAACGCACCAGACTTCTTCAAGTTATCAGCTGTCTCGCGAGGGTTAAACACCAACGCGGTATAGAAGAAACAGAAGAAAATAATCGCAGCAGCATAAAGCATCACATAAAGTGGCTGACCTGGGCTTAGTGCCAGTGAAATATCACTTAGCCAACCTAGGTTCTCATTCTGACCGAACCACTGAGCCAGCGTCCCCGGAAACAGAATAATACTCGATGCGAAAATCGCTGGGATAACCCCTGCCATGTTGATTTTCAACGGCAGATGAGTGCTCTGCGCAGCAAAAACTCGACGGCCCTGCTGACGCTTGGCATAGTTAACGACGATACGACGCTGACCACGCTCCATGAACACTACGAAATAAATCACAGCGAAAGAGATAACTGCAATTAACAGTAAAAGAAGTACGTGCAATTCACCTTGACGTGCTTGCTCTACAGTCTGTCCAATAGCTGGTGGCAAACCAGCAACGATACCAGTAAAGATAATTACCGATATGCCGTTACCAATGCCTCGCTCGGTAACTTGCTCACCCAACCACATCAAAAACATGGTACCGGTAACCAAACTCACTACCGCGACAAAGTAAAATCCAAGACCCGGATTAATCACCAGGTCAGGGATCATACTTGGTAACCCCGTTGCAATACCAATTGCTTGGAAGGTTGCCAAAACAAGCGTGCCGTAACGGGTGTACTGGCTAATCTTACGACGACCAGATTCACCTTCTTTCTTCAACTCGGCCAAAGCCGGGTGAACTACTGTTAGCAATTGGACAATAATTGATGCCGAAATATACGGCATAATACCCAATGCTAAAATAGAAGCACGCTCAAGTGCACCACCAGAGAACATGTTAAACAGTTCAATGACAGTGCCCTTTTGCTGTTCGAACAGATCGGCAAGTACAGCAGCGTCAATACCAGGAATAGGCACAAAAGAGCCTGCTCGGAAAATTAAGATAGCACCTAATACGAATAGCAGGCGAGTCTTAAGCTCTGCTAGGCCACCTTGTGCACTACGAAAATCTTGTCCTGGTTGTTTAGCCATCTGTACCTCATCCTCGAGTTAATTATTCCTCGATTTTACCGCCTGCAGCTTCGATAGCAGCTTTAGCGCCTTTAGTCACGCGTAGACCTTTAACTGTAACGGTACGAGCGATCTCACCAGAAAGTACAACTTTCGCGAACTCAATGTTCTTAGTGATTACATTCGCAGCCTTTAGAGTTTCTAGGCTTACTACGTCACCTTCAACTTTCGCTAGCTCAGCTAGACGAACTTCAGCAGTTACCAAGCTCTTGCGAGAAGTAAAACCGAATTTTGGTAGACGCTGTTTCAAAGGCATCTGACCGCCTTCGAAGCCTGGACGTACAGAACCACCTGAACGTGATTTCTGACCTTTGTGACCACGGCCACAAGTTTTACCCAGACCTGAACCGATACCACGGCCTACGCGCTTCGCAGAAGGCTTAGAACCCGCAGCCGGTGATAGAGTATTCAAACGCATACTGATTACTCCTCAACTTTAACCATGTAGTAAACTTTAGCGATCATGCCGCGTACGCAGGCAGTATCTTCAAGTTCAACAGTGTGGTTGATACGACGAAGGCCCAAGCCACGCAAAGTTGCTTTATGCTTCGGTAAACGACCGATAGAGCTCTTTGTCTGTGTTACTTTAATAGTATTAGCCATGTCGATCACTCCAGAATTTCTTTGATAGAAAGACCACGCTTAGCTGCGATCATTTCTGGAGAGTTCATTCCACTTAGACCATCAATTGTTGCGCGAACAACGTTGATTGGGTTAGTAGAACCGTATGCTTTAGCTAGTACGTTACGGATACCCGCAACCTCTAGCACTGCACGCATTGCACCGCCGGCGATGATACCAGTACCTTCTGATGCAGGCTGCATGTACACTTTAGAACCAGTGTGGCGACCTTTAACAGCGTGGTGTAGCGTACCGTCGTTAAGCGCTACTGTAACCATGTTACGGCGTGCTTTTTCCATCGCTTTCTGGATTGCAGCAGGAACTTCACGTGCCTTACCGTAACCAAAACCGATGCGACCGTTACCGTCACCAACTACTGTTAGTGCAGTAAAACTGAAAATGCGTCCGCCTTTAACCGTCTTAGATACACGGTTAACAGCGATCAGCTTTTCATTCAAATCTGATTGAGTTTTTTCGTTAGCCATCTTCCGCCTACCTTAGAATTTCAGACCAGCTTCACGAGCAGCTTCTGCTAGTGCAGCAACACGGCCGTGGTATTGGAAACCAGAACGATCGAATGCAACATTAGAGATGCCTTTTTCAATCGCGCGCTCAGCAATAGCTTTACCTACAGCTGCAGCAGCGTCTTTGTTACCAGTACTCTTAACCTGCTCGCGAATCGCTTTTTCTACGGTAGAAGCGGCAGCGATAACCTCAGAGCCATTTGGTGCGATTACCTGAGCGTACACGTGACGTGGAGTACGGTGTACAACTAGGCGAGTTGCGCCCAGTTCAGCAATCTTACGACGTGCTCTGGTCGCACGACGGATACGAGATGCTTTCTTATCCATAGTGTTACCTTACTTCTTCTTAGCTTCTTTAGTACGCACGACTTCGTCTGCGTAACGAACACCTTTACCTTTATAAGGTTCAGGGCTACGGTAAGCGCGAATATCTGCCGCTACCTGACCAACAATCTGCTTATCAGTACCCGTAAGTACGATTTCAGTTTGTGATGGACATTCAGCTTTGATACCGGCTGGTAGTTCATGCGCAACTGGGTGCGAGAAGCCTAGGGTTAGGTTAACAGTCGAACCAGCAACGTTCGCACGGTAACCAACACCTTTAAGAGTAAGCTTCTTAGTAAAGCCTTCAGTAACACCAACAACCATGTTGTTCACTAGCGCACGAGCAGTACCCGCTTGAGCCCAAGCGTTAGCAACGCCTTCGCGTGGACCGAAAGTGATGGTGTTTTCTTCCTGGGACAATACAACTGCTTCGTTGATAACACGAACTAGTTCGCCTTTACCACCTTTAACAGTGATTTCCTGACCGTTGAGTTTAACTTCTACGCCGGCAGGAATAACTACAGGTGCTTTTGCAACACGAGACATTTCCTACTCCTATTATGCTACGTAGCAGATAATCTCACCGCCAAGACCCGCTTTGCGAGCAGCGCGGTCGGTCATAAGACCCTTGGAAGTGGATACAACAGCAATACCAAGGCCACCCATCACTGATGGAAGAGCATCTTTTTTCTTGTAGATGCGCAGACCAGGACGTGATACACGTTGGATTTGCTCAATAACTGGATTCGCTTCGAAGTACTTAAGAGTAACTTCTAGCTCAGGCTTAACTTCACCGATAACAGTGTAGTCAGCCACGAAACCTTCTTCTTTTAGAAGAGCTGCAATAGCAACTTTCTGCTTAGAAGATGGCATTTTAACAGCAACTTTTTTCGCTGCCTGACCGTTACGAAGACGGGTCAGCATATCCGAAATCGGATCTTGCATGCTCATAAGTCAATACTCCGTGATTCTAAATTGGCAACTAATTACCAGCTAGCCTTACGCAGACCCGGAATCTCGCCTTTCATGCAAGCTTCGCGAACCTTAATACGGCTTAGACCGAATTTACGTAGGTAGCCGTGTGGACGTCCAGTCTGGCAACAGCGGTTACGCTGACGAGATGAACTAGAATCACGTGGTAGTGACTGAAGTTTAAGCACTGCATTCCAGCGGTCTTCTTCAGACGCATTCACGTCACTAATTAGAGCTTTAAGTGCCGCACGCTTTTCAGCGAACTTAACTGCAAGCTTGGCACGTTTAGCTTCGCGTGCCTTCATTGATTCTTTAGCCATTTGTAACCCTTACTTTTACTTACGGAATGGGAAGTTAAAAGCAGATAATAGAGCGTGAGCTTCTTCGTCAGATTTCGCAGATGTTGTGATTGTGATATCAAGACCACGTACACGATCTACTTTATCGTAATCGATTTCTGGGAAGATGATCTGCTCACGAACGCCCATGCTGTAGTTACCACGACCATCGAAAGATTTCGGGTTTAGACCACGAAAATCACGAATACGAGGTACAGCAATTGAAATTAGACGTTCGAAGAAATCCCACATGCGTTCGCCACGTAGGGTTACTTTACAGCCAATAGGGTAGCCCTCACGGATCTTAAAGCCAGCAACAGACCTGCGAGCTACAGTGATAAGCGGCTTCTGACCTGCAATAGCAGTCATGTCAGCAGCAGCATTCTCTAGAAGCTTCTTGTCGTTGATCGCTTCACCAACACCCATATTAAGTGTGATTTTTTCGATCCTTGGGACTTGCATGATACTCTGGTATTCGAACTTTTCAGCAAGTTCTTTTACTAGAGTCTCTTTGTAGTAATCATGCAGTTTCGCCATAGTGTACTACTCCAAAGTTACTTGATCGTTACGCTATTAGATTTAAAGAAACGAACTTTTTTGTCGTCTTCAAATCGGAAGCCTACACGGTCCGCTTTACCAGTTTCAGCATTGAAGATTGCAACGTTAGAAACATCAATAGCTGCTTCTTGTTCAACGATACCACCTTGAACACCCATCGCCGGTACAGGCTTCTGGTGTTTTTTAACAAGGTTAATACCTTCAACGATAACTTTACCGGTTGCTAGAACCTTAGTTACTTTACCTTTCTTACCTTTATCTTTACCGGTAAGAACGATAACTTCGTCATTGCGACGGATTTTAGCTGCCATTTTTTACTCCTTACAGTACTTCAGGCGCTAGTGATACGATTTTCATGAATTTCGCATTACGAAGTTCACGCGTCACTGGGCCGAAGATACGAGTACCGATTGGTTGCTCAGTAGTGTCGTTCAACAATACACAAGCATTACGGTCGAAGCGAATGACAGAGCCGTCTGGGCGACGAACGCCTTTACGGGTGCGAACAACCACCGCCTTCAGAACATCACCTTTCTTAACTTTACCGCGAGGAATTGCTTCTTTCACAGTAATCTTGATGATATCACCGATGTGTGCGTAACGGCGGTGAGAACCACCCAGAACCTTAATACACATTACGCGACGAGCGCCGGAGTTATCGGCTGCGTCAAGCGTACTTTGCATTTGGATCATGTTAGTGCTCCGCTTATTTTAAACGTCTGGACCCATCTCGGGTCGGAAGACCTTTTCTTTCAAAGGCGGCGAATAATAACACCATTTTCGACCGATGGGTAGACAAAAAATAAACGGCCCTAAATATTTTCAGGGCCGCTGTATTAGTTAGTTGCTAAGTTCGCTTAAGCGCGAGCTTTTTCAACTACGCGTACCAGTGTCCAAGACTTAGTCTTAGACAGTGGACGGCACTCACGAACTTCAACTGTGTCGCCTAGGCCACACTCGTTGTTTTCGTCATGTGCGTGAAGTTTAGTCGTGCGCGTGATGTACTTACCGTAGATCGGGTGCTTCACTTTACGCTCGATTGCAACAACAATAGACTTATCGCCTTTGTCGCTAACAACACGACCAAGCTGAGTACGAATTTGTTCGCTCATTATGCGCCAGCCTTCTCAGTCAGAACGGTTTTAACACGTGCGATATCGCGACGTACTGCTTTAAGAGTATGAGTCTGCTGTAGTTGACCAGTAGCAGCCTGCATACGCAGGTTGAACTGTTCACGTAGTAGGCTCACAAGCTCAGCATTCAGTTCTTCAACGCTTTTAGCGCGCAGGTCTTGTGCGTTCATCACATTACCGCCTTAGTTACGAATGTAGTCTTGATTGGTAGCTTACGTGCAGCAAGGTTAAATGCTTCACGAGCTAGGTCTTCAGGAATACCATCCATCTCATAAAGAACTTTGCCTGGTTGAATTTGAGCAACCCAGTATTCTACGTTACCTTTACCTTTACCTTGACGAACTTCAAGAGGCTTAGATGTGATAGGTTTGTCTGGGAATACACGAATCCAGATTTGGCCTTGACGTTTGATATGACGAGTCATAGCACGACGTGCAGCTTCAATTTGGCGAGCAGTCAAACGACCACGGCCAACAGCTTTAAGACCAAATGTACCGAAGCTTACGTCAGTACCGTTCGCTAGACCGCGGTTACGACCTTTGAAAGTCTTGCGGAATTTAGTGCGTTTAGGTTGCAGCATCAATAAACTCCTTATTTACGGCTTTTGCGCTGCTTCTTAGGCTTGTCAGCCTTAGGCTCTTCAATTGGCATACCGCCTAGAACTTCACCTTTGAAGATCCAAACTTTAACGCCGATTACACCGTATTGGGTGTGAGCCGAAGAAGTTGCGTAATCAATGTCAGCACGAAGAGTGTGTAGAGGTACACGACCTTCACGGTACCACTCAGAACGTGCGATTTCAGCACCGCCTAGACGGCCACCTACTTGAACTTTGATACCCTTAGCGCCAAGACGCATAGCGTTCTGAACTGCACGCTTCATAGCGCGACGGAACATAACACGACGTTCTAGCTGAGAAGCGATGCTATCTGCAACTAATTGACCGTCTAGCTCTGGCTTACGTACTTCAGCGATGTTGATCTGAGCTGGAACACCAGCGATCTTTGCAACGCGAGCGCGTAGTTTCTCTACGTCTTCACCTTTCTTACCGATTACTACGCCTGGACGAGCAGTGTGAATAGTCACACGGATGCTCTTAGCAGGACGCTCGATAACGATGCGTGATAGAGATGCTTTTTTCAGTTCTTTAGTAAGGAACTGACGTACCTTGAAGTCGCCGTCTAGGTTGTCAGCGAACTCTTGGCTGTTAGCAAACCAAGTGGTATTCCAAGGCTTAACGATGCCTAGACGAATACCATTAGGATGTACTTTCTGACCCATTGCTTTCTCTCCTAGTTAGCGATCTGCTACAACAACAGTGATGTGGCTAGAACGCTTCAAGATGCGATCGGCACGGCCTTTAGCACGAGGCATAATACGCTTCATGGTAGGACCTTCGTCAACGAAGATCTTAGCAACATTAAGATCATCAATGTCTGCGCCTTCGTTGTGTTCTGCGTTAGCGATAGCAGACTCTAGAACTTTCTTGATTAAGTCAGCAGCTTTTTTGTTGCTGAAGTTAAGAATTTCAAGAGCTTGAGCAACTGGCTTACCGCGCAGTTGATCTGCAACCAAACGAGCTTTCTGCGGCGAAATGCGAGCAAAGCGATGTTTAGCGATAGCTTCCATTACTTACTCCTTAGCGCTTCTTAGCTTTCTTATCTGCAGCGTGGCCGCGATAAGTACGTGTTGGTGCAAATTCGCCTAGCTTGTGACCGATCATTTCTTCAGAAACGAAAACAGGAACGTGCTGACGACCATTATGGACAGCGATGGTCAAACCGATCATCTGAGGGATGATCATTGAGCGACGGGACCAAGTCTTTACAGGCTTCTTGTCTCCGCTTTCCAACGCTTTCTCTACCTTCTTCAGCAAGTGCAGGTCAATGAAAGGACCTTTCTTGAGAGAACGTGGCATGGCGTATCCTCTTTATAAATTACTTGTTACGACGACGTACGATGTACTTGTCGGTACGCTTGTTCTTACGAGTCTTGTAACCCTTAGTTGGAACACCCCAAGGTGATACTGGGTGACGACCGCCTGATGTACGACCTTCACCACCACCGTGTGGGTGATCAACTGGGTTCATTACAACACCACGTACAGTTGGACGAACACCGCGCCAGCGTGAAGCACCAGCTTTACCTAGCTCACGTAGCATGTGTTCTGCATTACCAACTTCACCTAGGGTCGCACGACCTTCAGAAAGAACCTTACGCATTTCACCAGAACGTAGACGTAGAGTCACATAAGTGCCTGCACGTGCAACGAGCTGAGCGTATGCACCAGCTGAACGAGCCAGCTGAGCACCTTTACCAGGCTTAAGTTCAACACAGTGGATAGTTGAACCTACTGGGATGTTGCGCATTGGTAGTGTGTTACCAACTTTGATAGCAGCATCTGCGCCAGACTGGATGGTATCACCCGCCTGAAGACCTTTTGGTGCAATAATGTAGCGGCGCTCACCGTCTGCGTACAGAACTAGAGCAATGTTTGCGCTACGGTTTGGATCGTATTCAAGACGCTCAACTTTCGCTGGGATGCCATCTTTAGTACGCTTAAAATCGATCATACGGTAGTGTTGTTTGTTACCACCACCGATGTGACGTACTGTGATACGACCGTTATTGTTACGACCACCTGACTTAGATTTTTTCTCTAGTAGTGGTGCGTACGGCTTACCCTTATGCAGGTCAGAGTTAACCACTTTTACTACGTGGCGACGACCTGGGGAAGTCGGCTTACATTTTACAATAGCCATTCTTCTTTGCTCCTAGCCTTACTCTGCACTACCAGCGAAGTCGATGTCTTGACCTTCTTTCAAGATAACATACGCTTTTTTCCAGTCGCTACGACGGCCTTCACGCATACCTTGACGCTTGGTCTTACCCTTGGCTACAAGAGTATTTACAGACTTAACTTCAACCTCGAACAGTTTTTCAACTGCTGCTTTGATCTCTTTCTTCGTTGCTGTCATCGCTACTTTGAATACGATAGTGTTACCGTTTTCAGCAGCCATGGTCGCTTTTTCAGAGATGTGCGGAGCACGTAGAACTTTTAAAATACGCTCTTCAGTGATCATGCTAGCATCTCCTCAACTTGCTTAACTGCAGCAGCAGTCATCACAACTTTATCGAAAGCAATCAAGCTAACTGGATCGATTGCCGCTGCATCACGTACGTCTACTTTATATAGATTACGTGCTGCAAGGAATAGATTCTCATCTAAATCGCCAGTTACGATTAGAGCATCAGTAAGCTCAAGCTCTTTCAGCTTAGCTACTAGCTCTTTAGTTTTTGGTGCTTCTACAGAGAAGTTATCAACAACGATTAGACGCTCTTGACGAACTAGCTCAGACAGAATGCTCTTCATAGCACCACGGTACATTTTCTTGTTAACTTTCTGGCTGTGGTCCTGTGGACGAGCTGCGAAAGTTACACCACCGGTGCGCCATAAAGGACTACGAATAGTACCTGCACGTGCACGGCCTGTACCCTTCTGGCGCCATGGTTTTGCACCACCACCAGAAACGTCAGAACGAGTTTTCTGAGCACGAGTACCTTGACGAGCACCTGCTGCGTAAGCAACAACTACCTGATGTACTAGAGCTTCATTGAAATCACGTCCAAAAGTAGTTTCGGAGACAGTTAGCGCATCAGCGCCTTTGACTACCAATTCCATTACTAACTCCTCGACCTACGCTTTAACAGCTGGTTTAACGATCACGTTGCCGCCGATTGAGCCTGGTACTGCACCTTTAATAAGAAGCAGATTGCGCTCAGCGTCAACACGTACGATCTCTAGGTTTTGAGTCGTTACACGCTCAGCACCCATATGACCAGCCATTTTCTTGCCTTTAAATACGCGACCTGGAGTTTGACATTGGCCAATTGAACCCGGTGCACGGTGAGACAAGGAGTTACCGTGGGTCATATCTTGAGTACGGAAGTTCCAACGCTTAACAGCGCCTTGGAAACCCTTACCTTTAGATGTGCCAGTAACGTCTACTTTTTTAATTTCGTTGAACAGTTCAACATTTAGCTCAGCGCCAACTGCAAACTCTTCACCATTATCTAGACGGAATTCCCAAAGACCGCGACCCGCTTCAACACCTGCTTTCGCAAAGTGGCCAGCTTGTGGCTTAGAAACACGGTTAGCTTTCTTAGTACCAGTAGTTACCTGGATTGCGTTGTAGCCGTCAGTTTCAACAGATTTAACCTGAGAAACGCGGTTTGCTTCAACTTCAACCACAGTTACTGGGATAGAAACGCCATCTTCGGTAAATACGCGGGTCATGCCCACTTTACGACCGATTAGACCAATCATTCTCTTATCTCCCCTTAACCTAGGCTGATCTGGACGTCAACGCCAGCAGCTAGATCTAGACGCATCAGAGCATCAACAGTTTTATCTGTTGGCTCTACGATGTCGATAAGGCGCTTGTGAGTACGGATTTCGTACTGATCACGTGCGTCCTTATTAACGTGTGGAGAAATAAGAACAGTGAAGCGCTCTTTGCGAGTAGGTAGTGGGATTGGACCCTTAACCTGCGCGCCAGTACGCTTAGCTGTTTCAACGATTTCCGCAGTAGACTGGTCGATCAAACGGTGATCGAACGCCTTTAGGCGGATACGAATACGTTGGTTCTGCATGAGACAGAGCTCCAAATAAAAATTACACAAACAATATCGCCACTCAAACTCGATAGATCGAGAGAATGCCGATTGATTTATGTGAACGTAGTATCCCGTTTGGATACATTGTCAGTCAATCTAATGACTGCGAACATAAGTCAGAGTGTACATTGTAAAACCGTTATAAATAACGATTTTGTCCTCGATGCTTATTGGTTCACAACCGTCTTCAATGAGACAGTGGGGTGCATTATACAGATCACACTTTTGAACGCAAGCCCTGTAGGAAAAATAATCAAACGAGGTGCGAGGTGCGAGGTGCGAGGTGCGAGGTGCGAGGAAATTATTGTAGGGTTGTACTCGATGCAAGGAAAAATCTATATGAAGCGTCTTTCTCCCCCTCTCCTACCGAGCCCAACCTACACGATACTCTAAATATGGCAGAAAGAGTCATGACTAAAAGCTAGCCAGCTTTTTTAAAAGTCGTGGCAACAACCGCTTCTTCAATAACTTCTTTGGCTGTTCTGATACATTTGCCGCACATTGATCCCAGAGGTGTGATCTGACGAATACCACGTACATCAGTGATCCCATGCTGCTGTGTTAGCTTCATTATCTTTTTGTCGGAAATTCCGTGGCAGAGGCAAACGTACATTTTACTTCCATCTTTAAAGTCGATTGAAGCAATATAAACGAGAATGGTTTCCATTACCAGCTTGTGACTGTAAAGTTTTTAGATAGATCTGTTATTAATAATAGGAGAATATTTCGATAAAAATATATACACAGACACGCACAACTATTTGTACATATAAAACTGGCAGTTAATTTCACTTTGAAAAACGACAGGTACAAAAAAGGGAGCCTAAGCTCCCTTTTATCAGTTGTTCAATGGTTACTTAAAATTAAGCAACGATTGTAGCAACAACACCAGCACCAACTGTACGGCCACCTTCACGGATAGCGAAGCGTAGACCTTCGTCCATTGCGATTGGGCAGATTAGTGTAACAGTCATAGAGATGTTATCACCAGGCATTACCATTTCAA
>Ga0209272_10001259_pt1 | contig 16522 bp, 11 predicted proteins | sample tdDd002_FD_187125 | JGI IMG/M metagenome (GOLD analysis project Ga0209272, IMG submission 187125) | Marine sediment microbial communities from the Atlantic coast under amendment with organic carbon and nitrate - tdDd00.2 (SPAdes)... | ecosystem: Environmental > Aquatic > Marine > Coastal >... | reverse complement strand
AGATGTTGTAAATAGTTGATTGCTACTTTTAAGTAGCTTGGGTTCATTTAATAATAGTCTTGTATAATCTGTATACATTTTATTGTAGTAGAGTTTAGGCGTCATAATAAATACCCAAATTAGATACAAGATCATCAATGGCATATATATGGTCCCTAAATGAATCATACTAAGAATCTTATTCAAATATAATACAAGAAACGCCCCCAACATGATAATAGCTGGGATAATCAAAAGAAAGAGAATAGAATTCTTCTTTCTTTTGTATGTGTTATAGGTTGTTTGTCTATCTATTTTTCTTTCCATGATGCGTACAGCGTTAAACGCAACTTCCTTTCAAATAGTTCACCATTGACATAAAAATCACCAGTACCATCCCTTTTAATATTCCAACCTTCAAAAGTATACTTGTCTGTATCTTCAAGTTCTTCAAAGTCAATTGTATCTCCATAATTCACATTCATTCGATTCACATCAAGCTTTGGTTTGTCATCCTCAGGGTAGTTGACATTGAACTTAACATCTACCACAATAGGTTTCCAGTGTGCATATAGAGTGACATTTTCAACAACGTCTGGAATCTTTAAATAGCCTTTATCTCCAGGGATTGTGGCAACTTTACCATCTTTATCTTTCCATTCATAAGTATACCATGAAACAAAAGAAAATCCTTCTTGTGCTGGTAAAGGAAGAACACCAAACTCTCCTCCATTAAAAGTCTTAACATAATCGTCAGATGGCATTTCACCACCATTTAAGACATATTCAATCTCGAAGATAGATGGTTGCCAATCTGCATACAATACAATTGATTCATTATCTAGAGTGTCTTTATCAAAGTCCCATGGTTCAGTTTTATAAAAATCCTTATACCATCCTGTAAAAGTAAATCCTTGTCTTGCAGGTGCTTCTGGTGTTTCTATTTTTTGTCCTTGTTCTAAGTTCAAGTAACTAGAGACCATAGTTGCATTTTGATTAGCTGTAAAGAACATGACGTTGATACTATTATCTATGTCTACATCATTATTACATGAAGTAAATGCAAATAATACAACTAACAACATCAATAAAAATTTTACTCTTTTCATTATGCATCACCCAATCTTTCATTCGTTCCAAAATACTCTGTCTTGATTCTTTCAAACTCTATATCATTAACATAAACAGAATGTCCAGGTACAATCTCTTTTAATGATGGCTTATCATGTCTATAATCATGCTCTTTAGCAGGATTATAACCAATTTTTATTCTGTTCTTCTCATAATCTGGATCAGGTTGTGGTACAGCTGAAAGCAGAGATCTTGTGTATGGGTGCATAGGGTTATTAAATAATGTCTCAGCATCTCCCATCTCTACAATTTTACCATAATACATAACAGCAATTCTGTCACAGAAAAATCTTACAACAGATAAATCATGGGCAATAAACATAATCGTCAGACCTAACTCATCCTTAAGTGAATGAAGCAGGTTAATAACCTGGGCTCTGATTGATACATCAAGTGCACTTATAGGCTCATCAGCTATGATGAAGTCTGGTTTCATAATTAAAGCTCTTGCAATACCAATTCTTTGACGTTGGCCACCAGAAAACTCATGAGGGTATCTAGTTGCATAATTACGTTGCAAACCAACCTTTTCAAGCATTTCAGAAACTTTTTCCTTAATCTCTTTAGTACTGTGCTCACCCTTAATCACCAAACCTTCCCCTACAATTTCCTCAACAGTCAAACGAGGATTTAATGAAGAAATAGGATCTTGGAAGATCATTTGCATTTTTCTAGAGTTCTCTAAGGCTTCTTTAGATTTATTTACACTAGTATAATGTGATATTTTTTCCTTTAGTCTGGCAACTTCATCTTTTTGCCACTGTTCGATTTCCTTCTTCTGAACTTCTAACTCTGCTGAGTTAACACCCAAAGTAGCATTATCAGGTACTTTCGAAATAGCTTCTTTAGCCTTTTGCTTCAAATCAGAAATACCTTTCTTTAATTTCTCTATCTCTTCTTTGTGTTTAGATTTCTCATCACTTATACTCTTTTTTATCTTATTAGAGTTAGGTGCGTTAAGATGTGATCTATCAAACTTATATTGTTCTTTAAGTTCAGAAATTCTATTTTTCTTTTCTTTTGTTAATCTTTGAATTTCTTTGCTGGCATCAGACTTTGAAACAATTTGTCCTTCTGCTTCTGCAATTAAAGGTTCATACTTCTTTTCTAAATCAATAAAAATTTGATCATAATGAGCATGAAGTTCTTTAAGTCTCTTTTCAATAACATCTTTTTCAAGTGCAGCAGACTCTTTAAGCCCGCCAACCTTACGACTTTGACCTAATTTATTTCTAGAAAGTTCTTGTTTGTATTCTTCCTTCACTATATTTTTCGTTGTACTCTTGACCTTTTCAACAGCTAAATGACATTGGTGTTCAACTTTAGCTACATCTAGTTCATAGGTGTTTTTTATCTTATATTTCTCATCTCGATGATCATCCATTGGCTTTCTAAGAAGTTTTATTTTTTCCAAATGAGCTGCTTCAACAGTCTTCATATGGTGCTCAGCGTCTATAAGGTCATGTTCTAATTGTTCTTCGATTTTATGAACAGCAGCTGCATGTTTATCCACTTCAATCATTTTACTTTTAGCTTGAACTTTGACTTCTTTAATCTCTCTTTCAATGCCTTTGTAGCCAGCTGAAATGATGTCTCCATTCAATTTCACAAGACCTTCTGTTGCACTGTAAAGTTTCATGACGGTACGACCTGTAGTCGTTTTACCGCAACCAGACTCTCCTACTAAACCAAAAACTTCACGTTCATAAACGTTAAATGACACACCATCTACCGCAGGTACCACGAGTTTGCTTTTTCCACTACCTGAAGTAAAGTGTTTCTTAAGGTTTTCAACCTCTAAAACAATTTTATTTTTATCTACAACATGATTATTTTCCATAATGTAACTTACCTCGATTCTCCCTTAATCTTATCGTTGCTTCAGGTAACTCAACCTTTGGTGCATCAGGATGTAAAAGCCATGTAGCAGCATAATGTGTATCAGTAACCTTAAACATAGGTGGTTGTTCCTCAAAGTCGATTTTCATTGCATACTTGTTTCTAGGTGCAAAAGCATCGCCCTTTGGTGGGAAAATCATATTGGGTGGTGTACCCGAAATTGCATCTAAATGTTTAGAAGTTGCAAGGTTTGGCATCGAAGAAAGTAAAGCCCATGTGTATGGATGTCTAGGATCATAGAATATTTCATCAGTTTCCCCATGTTCTACAATCTTACCAGCATACATTACAGCAATTCTATCAGCAACATTGGCTACTACGCCTAAGTCATGTGTGATAAAGATAATTGATAGATCTCTAGATAATTTAAGTTCATTAATCAATTCTAATATTTGACCTTGAATTGTTACATCAAGCGATGTCGTTGGTTCATCACAAATAAGAATCTCAGCATCGTTTGCAAGTGCAATTGCAATAACAATTCTTTGTCTCATCCCACCTGAAAACTGGTGTGGGTACTGCTTATATCTCTTTTCAGGTTCGCTAATACCAACGCGTGTTAAGAGTTCAATAACTCTTTCTTTAGCCATGGCTTTTGGCATACCTAATTTGATAATTAATGCTTCCGCAATCTGTTTTCCTACGGTTTGAATTGGGTTTAAAGAACTCATTGGATCTTGGAATATCATTGAGATTTTACTACCTCTGATATTATGCATAGCTTCTTCATCAACTTGAGTCAAATCAAGTCCATCATATAGAATCTCTCCATTTTCGTAAATACTATTACCAGCTAACAGACCTAAAATGGTTTTAGCCGAAACACTTTTACCAGAGCCTGATTCACCAACTATAGCCAGTGTTTCCCCCTTGTATAAATCGAATGATACACCTCTAATCGCATGGAGGATACCATGTTGAGTTTTAAATGATATGGCTAAATCTTTTACTTCTAATACTTTTTTACTCATTATTCAACCCCCCTTAACGATGGATTAAATGCATCTCTTAAACCGTTACCAAACAAGTTGAATGCAATCATTAATATTGCAATATATACTGCTGGGAACATCAGTAAGTGTGGATGATGCATCATAACAGCCTCACCTTGTTTTATTAACATACCAACACTTGTAACCTCTGAATACTCAATGATTCCTAAGAATGACAATGAGGCTTCAGTAAATACAAATAAAGGCACTGACAGTGCTAAACCTGTTACAATTAAACCTAGAGTATTAGGGAATATATGTTTTATCATAATACGTCTATCACTGGCACCTAATGTACGGGCAGCAAATACATATTCACGATTTTTAAATCTATAAAACTGCATTCTACCTGTTCTATAATTACCTATCCATCCTGTTGCAGTATAGGCAAATATAATGACCCAAATAGCATTCCCAAAACGAAGTGTCATTAGGATTAAGACTGATAGGAATGGAATAGAAGATACAATCTCTACAACTCTATCCATTATTAAATCTAATGCACCACCATAATAACCAGCAATTGAACCAATCGTCAGGCCAACAACTGTATTTATACTAATAACTGCTAATGCCATCAAGAGTGATATTCTTGCACCTAACCACAGCTCTGTGTACAGATCTTCTCCTTTGTCAGTCGTTCCAAACCAGAAGTAAACATCACTTGGATCTTTCACCCCTAATGAAGACTTGAACTGATCTAAACGTACAACATATTGGAAAAATGGTTTGCTAGGATCTTCAGGATTTTCAGTCTCTAATATCTGTAAGATATCTAAAACTGTATTTTTACTTAACTCAACTTGAAACTCATCTTGAGTCAATGTTCTATTAACTTCTGCTAATGGATCATCATCAGTACCATTAATTTCGTTTTGTCTAATGATACTATAATATCTCTCAGGTTTATATGAGCTGATATAGTTTGTATACTTGTAGTGATCTACAAGCACTTTTAACTTACTCACATCAGCATAATCTGGGTGATCAGGGTTATCTACTAACTCTTGCGGGATACCTGATAAAATAATACCTTGACCCATTTCATTGCTGTTCATATCTAAAAGAAACTGTTTACCTGCTTCAATTGTCTTAGTACCGTCAAAGAAACCCAATTTTTCAAGGAATGGAACCTTCGGCACAAGGTTACCAAGTCTACCAGCTTCAACTGGATCTTCAACATTTAAATCATAGCCTCTCATATAAGGTCCAAATGTAATAAAAAATAACATGATACAAATGATAATAAATGCTACAAAAGAAGCTCTATTTTTTCTGAATCTATTCCATGAATCTTGATAATACCCAATACGTTTAGATTCGAGTGGGCTATCAATCATCTTTTTATCTTCATATACTAATACTAAATCTTTTTTATTTATATTCATCATGATAATTTCCCACTTCCTACACGTACTCTTGGATCAAACAATGTATATGATAAGTCCGCAACGATCGCTGAAACCAAAGTTAAGAACTGACCAAATGTATTAATCAGCATCAACAAAGCATAGTCACGACCATAAAAGGCTGCTAAGTACATGCCCCCTGTACCATCTACACGGAAAATTTTCTCGGTTATTATACCACCGTTTAAGATACCAATAATCCCAATAAAGATACCAGGTAAAATTGGCACAAGTGCATTTCTAAGTGCATGTCTAAAAACAGCTTGATTATGTGTTAAACCTTTTGATCGAGCAAGTAACATATAATCTGTTGTTAATTGCTCTGTTAACTCAGCACGAACACTACGTGCCATACTTGGAATGCTGGCTAAAGTTATAATGATGATTGGCATGATGTATGTAGATATACCATACCAAAATCCTAACTCTGTGAACTCGGAGGCGGTGGCTATCTTATAGTCTGGTGCTATCCCCCATCTCCAATAGAAGAAGTATTGAGCGACTACCCCGACAACAAAGTAAGGTACTGATATAAATACCATTATCCAAACCGATATGACGGTGTCTTGCCATTTATTCTTTTTAATTGCAGCCAATACACCAATTATAATTGCTATAGGCACAGATAATAAATACGGCACGACATTAATTCTAACTGATGCAGGAATCTTCTTAAAATAAGCTTCAGAAACATCTCTATTCAAAATATGTGAATAACCGAAGCTTCCTTCTGTAACAATATTCTTTACCCATAATCCAAATTGAACAACGATTGGCTCGTTCCAGCCTTCTTGCTCAGCAAGTTGCTCATACCAGTCATTACCGACTCCAGGACTCGGCACATAATTATCTGGCATCAATTTGATAAAATAAAAGAATAGAAAGACAGTTATAATAAATGTAATAAACATTAGTCCTATTCTTTTTAACATGTATTTTAACAAAGTTTATTCTCCTCTAAGTGATTGATTTTACCCCTATGTTAACCCTAAATACTATTATTGCTATAAGTCACTAATCTTAGTGTATTATCTATCAGTCAGCATTTTAGTGACTACTTAAACATGATTCAACTAATATAAATTCATGCTATTAAATAAAAATACAATACCTTTTAGTGACATAAAAATCCCACGTTCATAAGAACGAACATGGGATTATTTATTAGTTATTAATTACCTACTTGTAATCACTTTAGTCCATAAAATCTGGATCACTACTTAAGTAACGGTATCTACCCGTTCCCCATTGGAATGCACTTGAGTACACAGGCCATTCAATTACTACGTTATCTGCATATACTACAGCATCAGAACGTGTAACTGTAGGAATAAGTGTACTTTGATCGAAGAATACTTTTTCAAGCTCTGCTAAGTAGTTATAAATGTCATTTGATGCACCAGCGAATGGTTCAGATGCTGTACCATCCCAAGGTGTATCTTCATTAATTACTACCATACAGATATCTTGAAGTGGACCTCTGTAAATACCAGCTTCTTTACCATCAGCTTCTTTTAACCAGTTGTAAAGTTTGATATGTCCTTCAAGTTCATCTTCTTCCATAGAATCAAGACCTAGTTCATCTAGATAGTTCCATGTGTTTGTTAAATTAATTTCAATTTCCATATTTACGTATTCTGCAAGTTCATCTTCTTGTGTCACATCGTATGGTTGTGATAAACCTAGGAAACCTCCACCAATCCAATCACCAAAGAATGCGATTGCTGGATATTGCCATTGTGCACCTGATGAACTACCGAAACCTACGTTTGAAAGTGTCATATCAAAGTTCCAAGTAGAAACTTGTGCTTGATGTGCTTCACTTTCATTGTATACGATATCTAAAATAATTCTTTCTTCATCAGCATTAAATAATTCTTCATATGAAACTTTTATATGTTCGATTAAGTTCTTATCGAAATCATCATTATCGGAAATTACTCTAAGTGTAATTGGACCCTCATTCCCTTCAGCTAACCAAGCTTCATAAGCTGTATCAAATAAGCTAAGAGCTAAATCTGGAACATAAGCATGAGTATCTGGATTAATATTAAGCTCTTCTAATACACCCATATGTTGAGGTGATTCTGAATAATAGAATACGTCCTGATTGTATGCTTTTGTATCTAAAGGAATTGGTAATAATGAAGCTGTATTTGGTGCGTATACATTATTCGCATAGTAGCTTCTATCAATTCCATAGAATAATGCTTGTCTAAATGTTTTATCGAATAACACAGATGGATGCATATGTGGATCTTCTTCATTTTTAGAAGCCGCAGCATTTATAATTAAGTATTGCGGGTATCCTCTCCATTCTTTATACAAGTTTCCGTATTCAGCATATTCTGCATAATAATCTTGACTTAAGCCTGCAACAGATATTTCATCATTAGCAAATAAAGCCATTCTTGTATCAACACTATCAACAATTTCAATGACTCTAGACTTGTAGTTGACTGTTTCTTTCTTTACATAGTCATAGTTCTTGTTAAATACAAGTTTTTGATTTTCATCCCATGTTTTAATGATGTACTCACCATAAGAAACATATGGATAATCCGGTGTTCCATAAGCAGCATCTTCCTTTTGAGACGTTAACGATGCTTCAAAAGTTTCTTTATGAATTAAACGGAAACTGTTTGCATATCCAATAGCCTGACTTTGTGATACCGGCTCGAAGAATGTAAGCTTAAAAGTATAATCATCTAATGCTTCAAATCCTACATCTTCCCAAGCAACGTCTACCATGTTACCATCAGCATCTTTAATTTGAGTATTTGTATAGTACTCAAAAGAATTAACTAGTGGTGCACCACCTTTATTTTCTTCAGTCTTGTAGAAAATAGTTGCACGTTTGTTATTTAAAACAGGATCAATAAACTGCTTAAGTGTATACTCGTAATCAGCAACAGTTATAGCCTTACCATCTTCAAATTTTAGGTCGTCTCTAATACTTATTGTCCACTCTGAATCCTTTATAGCAGTTGCACCTTCACGGTCATATTTACCTTCTGCAGTCAAATGCTCATTGCCTTCAGAGTCAATTGGGAACTTCACTGCACCAATTAATATAATCTTGTAATCTAGTGCTTCAATTGAATACTCTTGCGATTTAAACTTCGAGAAATCGCCAGGGAAATCTGCAATACCATCTTCAATAGCCTTGTCCCAGTCAACTTCTATAGAGTCACTAGACGAAGAGTATAATGCCGTAGACATTAAATCAATTAAATCGTCCTCGTTGCTCCATTGATAAATTAATGGATTAAGAACTAATGGATTACTGTCATCAAGAGCTGATGTATATGTAACTTCTGGGCTATAATCAACAGTTTTTGAGTCCATAGGCTCCCAATATGCAAATAAAGTAGTCGATTCCGTTATACTATAAGGGAATTCTACAGGTTGATCTAACCAAGTGAAACCTTTCTTAGTTGTAAACCAACCACCAAAGTTGTAACCTTCACGAGTTGGATCTGCTGGTGCTTCTACATCACCACCATTTTCTCCTACTAAAACTGTTTCTATAGTTCCTAATCTAGTATCAAAATTAACTACAGTACTAACAGTCCATTGTGCATACAATGTTAAATCGCCTTCAACAATCGCTGAAAAATCATAAACATTGTTTCCTTCTGCATCTGTTGTCCAAGCAACAAAACTGCTTTTTTTACCTTCAACAGCTTCTTTTGTCGGAACTGTAGGTTCAGCAACTGCTAGACCATCTTCAACTGTAACACTTTCAATTGCGCCTCCACCATGGGTGTCAAATGCTACCGTGAACTCACTTGCTGAACAACCAACAAATGAAGCAATTACCAGTACCAGTACTAACATTAACCCCATAGGTCTGAAAAACATTTTTTTTATCATTTCTTGCCCTGTATGATTCTAAGCCTTATCATACGTCCCTTTCTCTATTTTATGTTTTGCGAATTACTCATATGAGTAATTCATTTTGTTGCCATATACACAGAGTTTAAAAAGTTTGATTTTATTCAAAATTGTCTAACCTATATACATTTAGAGCATTTGATATTATAAATTGAATCGGCTTAAAGAAACAAAGTTTCTATTCAAATTGTAATACCGCTCTTGGTATTCATCATCCTAAGACAATGAATTTAACATTTGCCTAAAGCTTTCTAAAAATCTTTGAGGCTTATACTAAATTATCCTCGTACCAAATAATGAACTAAAATATTAATTATCACCCAAGTTAATAAAAATAGTTTTAATCAATTTTTTGTAATTCATCCTTTTTTAATGTACGAATCCAATTGGTATACATAGTGTAAGAATTATAAGTGTTTCGTAGACATTTTGCATTTCCATAACTCAAAAAAAATAAGCGTATTGACGATAAAAACATTTGCAATACCAACTCATACATTTTGTTCCTTTGAGCCTGCCATATAGGCACGAAATAACATAACAAAATATCCCACTTATTTATGAAATAGTACCTTCTACCATAATCAAGAATTTATTACCATATACTGACTCAATCCTCTATTTTATTTTATCAGATACTGTTATATAAAAATATTAACAAAACCTTAACTATTGTTTTCTTCGGATTTTTCTGAATACTTTATTAAAGATGTTATACCTTCCTATGCACTGACCATTGTGACTAACCTACACTTCTTATCGTAGGTTCAAAATCTCTTTTCTACTCCAAATAAACTTTAATAATCCTTGTTATTCTTATGATCCAAATGTGTATTCTAGGTTATCATCTAGCACGGTTTAATAGTTTCGATAACTCCTTGACCTACTTGTTTCACATAACCATAAACTTTTGGATCTAGGTCAAATCCTTGACCACTTCCTTTCTAAAGTAGTAAGAAACATCTGAAAATCATGGCTTTGACTATAATAAAAATAACGGCTATAACTCTCACAAATGCATGTGAAAATCATAACCGCTGCTCATGTCATTTTGTAGTTAAAAGCTCAATTATCTTATTAACGGTTAATCCGATGCTAATTTACAACTCCTTCTTTAAAATTCTCTGTTCTAAAATTAGCAATTATAACAATCTATCAAACAATCAATAGACCCTTTTTTTATAGCAATATATTTATAGTTTACAATATATTTATTTGATATAGTAAGGTTGTAGCTACGAAGGATGTGAAAATATGAACAATCTACAAATGTTAATCGATGACATTGAAGAAAACCTGTTTGAAGACATTTCATTAGAAATGTTAGCAGATAAAGCGAATTATTCTAAATACCACTTTAGTAGAGAATTTAACACTAAAGTCGGTATGTCTATTAGTCAATATATCCAAGAGAGAAGATTTACTTATGCGGTTCAAATGCTAAGTGAAAATCAAAATAGCATCACTGATATTGCATTCAACTGTGGCTTTAACTCATTGGCCTATTTTACTAAGAAGTTCAAAGAAAAGTTTAAAATTACCCCAAAGCAATATGTAAACGGTCAATTCTATATCAACTTAATTGATAGAATAAAGTTAGGAGATGTTAAAATGTTAAGAACGATTAATGAAATAAACAAATATATTTATGACAACTTGAATAACTATGAAAGTCTAATCCAGATATTTAGTAGTTTAGCTAACACCCTCTTACACAAAGAAGAAGATGTCTATGCCTTTTACTTTTCAATAACTGAGACAGTTGGAGAACAAGGTGAACATAGTCAGATTTTATGGTACTGCAAACTAAATTTATTAACGGGTACAAATGATTGTAAAATCATTAGAAATACTGAGTTCATTCCCATGGTAGGTATTGAGAAACTTTATAAAACAGATGACAACTTCTATATTGACATCATCAATAAAAAATCTAAAACAAGAATACAAGGAAAACTTGTAGCAAAGAAGAAGCAATCCTATATGACTGATTTCTGTAGAATAAAAGATGAATACCTAGTTCAAGCAACTGGTAATGATGAAGCAGAACTTACACAAAATGAAAAAGATAAAATAGAATATGATATTTCTGCACTTATGAAGAATAGTAAAAATAACATTTCTTTTAAAACAACAATTGAGTCCAGTAAACATATACAGATTATGCGTATGCTTAGTGAAAAAGTTTTAATAAGTTATATTCTAAATAGAGATGAAAGCTTTTCAATTATTACAGCTTTATTAGATTTGAAGAATCAAACTTTCACTTACGAAAACGCCCATGGATTTAGAAATTTCAGTAAAAATACGACTCTTCTAAAAAAAGGCAATATATTTGAAGTTCAACTAGATGGAAATTATCTCGCAGAAATACATCTAATTAAGGGAGATGATTTTGAACTCTACAATTCAGGTTATGTTATAGAACTTGAAAATGGTAATAAAGATATACATACCATTGGTTATATTTAGGAAATATGTCTCTCGGAATATGATTTTAATAGCTTCAAGGTAATCAATAAAAATAACGTATCAACAAACAATTAGAAGCAAAATAACTATTTTTAAAGACCACTAATCAGTGGTCTTAAACTTTCATGACGTCCTTCCACTAAGAAAACAGCATCCTAAGTATAAGATACCTGTCTATTTTTCCAAGCATACAATCAACATTTCTTACCTTTTAATCAATAGCTTTTTTTGCGTCCTTAAGTGTTTCGATAACATATTCAGTAATTGTAATCTCACTAATATATCTTATTCTACAGTCTGTCATGTACATCTTGTGAAGGTCATCATAAGAAAAAACAATCACCTTAATGTCTAATTATCTTTTCCTGCGTTTTGTCACTAGTGGTCTACTGTATTTTCTGCCATCGTAACCGCCTCCAAATAAAAAATGATAGGTTCTGATTACCATTAACAGCAAACATTACCTATCACTTTGATTTATAACTGTCGAAACCGTTTAAAACACCAATTCATTCTACTCCCACTCAATTTAACTTGTCGCTTAGAAGTAGTATTGTAAAGGATTCTATTTACACCATCTACTTCTAGTAGAAGAGTGGTATTAACAGGACTTGACTGAACACGTGAGTCATCGCGTGAGCAATTATAGCATAAGATAAGCCCCTTTTCCAATATAAGTAACCAAAACCAAGTCCGGCTACTCCATTTAATAATAACATTCTAATGATAATAGGAAGAGATGTACCCAAGAGCTGAATAGTGCCTGGTAAATGACCAACTGCAAACAATATTGCAGCAACAGAAATTGCAGTGATATAAATACTGTCTTTATTTTTTAAAGCCTCATCTTCAATCTTTCTTAACTTAGAAATCAACCAAACAATAAGAGACATCATGAATAGTCTCAAAAGAACTTCCTCAATAACACCACCATAAAAAACACTTCCTAAAAAATATTTCAAAGAAAACGTATAAGTTTCCAAACTTTCAGGTAGATAAGATGCAAAGATAAATTTATCTGAAGCTGTAATAATGAATGAAGCTATGAATCCTATGACTAATGCTAATAAAATTCCATTCAACTCCCAAGAAGTATGAAGTTTTAAGCCAACCTTTTTTGATAATTTAAGCCCTATTATAGATGCAACACTTGTCAATATCATGATTTGGATAGAAGCGATAATAATTAATATATTTTCCGATCCCACTTGATTAACTAAATCTACTTTCATCTCCTCTGATAATACTTCCAATTGACTGGCTCCTACCATAGCTCCAGAAATCAATCCGATCACTGCAAGTATCGCAATCAGAATCCATTCGTTTTTACTTAAAAAAATTTTTTTTACTTTCAAATTCCCTCTCCTAAGACTCTATTATATTGGTATGACTCCATGATTTAATTAATTCGATGAGGTCTATGTGAATGGATTTATTTTTCTCTTTCGTATACTGTTTCTTTAAATTAAGGATAGTCATTTTTCCATCAAACCTTTTTAGAATGTGATCCATATCAGGAATAACATCCACTTGAATATTGCTCATTTCTAATTCTTTTATATTATCTAGATTTCTATAATCAGTTTGAATATCTTTATCTCCAGTTACAGCTAAAACTGGTAACTGAAACTCCGATAGAATCTTAATGAAATCTTCATCATTTAGTTTCAAGTGTTCTCTCAACCATTTAGCAGAAAATTTTGCCATTTGAACACGTATCGTATCAGTAGTACTTGCTAAAATTCGTTCAAATAGTTTTTTCTGTTTTCCTATAACTGCTTTTTCTTTAATTGCAAATCTTAGCAAGAGACCTTTTAAACCTCTTGTTTCTTTAACTTCTTTCAACAAACTATGAGCTTGTTCTTCCATACTTGTACGTAAACAAACACCAGCACCTGAGATTAACAAAAGACCTGCAACAGATTCTTCTTTTGAAACTAATGTAGACAATATACACCCTTCACTATGTCCAGCTAGAATGATTCTATTTTCATCTACATACGATAATGATTTTAAATACTTAATACATGATAGAACATCATCGACTAGATCAAAAACTCCAGCAGTTTTTGCATTACCACCACTCTTAGCTACACCACGTTTATCATATCTTAGAGACACATATCCCATATCAGTCATAGACTCAGCTAAATCTTTATACAAGTTCATTTTAAGTCCTAGGACATTGCCGTCACGATTAACTTTACCAGTACCACCGATAACTAGGACTGCAGGCTGTTTCTTGTCAGATGGATATCTCGTAATTGTTGCAGCTAAATCACATTTTCCCTGAATTATAACTTCTTCATTTATTCTACTCATGATTACCCCTTTTCATCTCCAGGTAAAATGGCATATGAATATTGCCTTAACCTTCTTCCATCACTTGCTTCGTTGCTAGAATATTTAGATATAAGCTCATGCATACCTTTTAGAAAGTCATCACTTTCATCATCCGTCATATACATTGGAGTACTTCTAAACCCTACTCTGTCATTCCTTAGATCAAAATCGTTTTGATTTAAGTATCTATCAAAATTCGATAAAATTGACATGGTAAAGCTGTGGCATAAATTGAAAAGTTGTTCTCTATCTTTATCATTAACAATTTTTTCAATATCTTTTAACGGATTATTCTTTATTACATAGGTTTTTTCATATACACCTCTGATTTTGGTTTCACTTTCTATACAGAGGATACCTTCTTTGACCATTTTACTGATATGTCTGTATAGACTTGCCTGAGGTACTTCAGGTAATTTCTTCGCTAACTCACCTGTAGTTGCCTGTTGATTATTCTGTATATGAAGAAATATCTTTATTCTGATCGGATTCATCAATGCCTTCAAAATGTTTTGATCCATACTATTATCCTTTCTCATTCACCGATTATCACTTTTGATAATATTATCACCTTTGATAACATTATCGCTTTTGATAATATTGTATTCCTAATCTGTGTAATTGTCAACACTATTTTTCACTTCTAATTAAGAATCTTGAATATCATAACTCGTATGTTCGTATACTCACTCCAAAAATCAAAAAAATGATAAGTTATGATTACCACATATAGCGGAAAACATTACCTATCACTTTGATTTATAACTGTCGAAACCGTTGAAAACACCGTTTAGTCAACTCCCACTCAATTTTACTTGGTGGCTTAGAAGTAATATTGTAAAGGATTCTATTTACGTTTGCTACTTCATTTACAATTCTATTCTACTTCTAGTAACCTCTTTATCTTTTATTTGACTATTTTATTGAAATTACTTATCTTTCTTGTAATACACCGATTAACTGGAATTACTAAATTCCAGTTAATTCTTTAAAGTTGGGTAATCCTTCAATCCAGTCACAAAAAACTCTCCATTCTGGCAGACGATGTGTTTTTCTTTGTGCATATATGGTTTTAAGCTGACAATAATTTGTTGTTAATCTTGCTGTTAAATTAAATCCACAAGGATTAGAGTATAGTAATTTCAAATAATCATCTCTATCTTTTGTTTTATTGTATTTCACTTGTAATTCCTTCATTATGTCTATAATCCTATCATCTACGTAGTCAACATATTGCTCACCCAAATCAAACAACATCAGTTTATGCATAGTTGATTGGCTTGATACAAATGTTATGAATTTATACCTTTCCATTTCTACCCAGGCTTTATTGGTAAATGTTAAATCAAAAGATACTAATATACCTTTTAAGAAATTATCATGACCTTCCCCTTTACCACTACTTCCTAACTTTCTTACTGTGTTGGTTAAATCGTAACTTAACGTTTCTGTATCAATACTCATAGGGTATTTACTCGCTTTGATACTTTCATCCAGATCGTATACTCTAACATTAGTTATCATTATTTTTCATCCCTTCACTCATTCAATTATTCTAAAACCTTATATGATGTCTGTGTATTTTAATGATTTAATTTCTTACCTCCATTTATCTAAGTATTGTGTTTAATACAACATGATGAACATCCCTCGACACCTAGAACTAAACACTACTGTGGCATATGATAGTTCTTGAGCAGTAAAGAATCATTCATACAGGGAGCATATCTCTTTATTACCTCAACAGTAGCATATTCCCAGATATTAGAGGGTATTAGTTTTTTATGAATTTGCTAATAACCTATCTAAAAGTACAAATAAAATACTTCTAGTCATTTACAATATAAGTTATACTGAATAATAGGCTGATAATTATTGAGTATTAATTATTATTAGAGGATATTAGTTATTATTAGGAGGTTTATCAAACATGAGAAGTGAGCATACATTTAACGATGTGGAACTTAACAACAAGTTTAGTAATTTAAAGGATAATATTAAGCTTCTAATCATTGATAAATTGCGTAAGGAAAATGTAGTAGAGTTCGAAAAGAACACTGACTACGTTGCAGAATATATTAGAGACAATATCGGAATCGGACCGCAAAAAAGAAATCCAAACAGTAAGTATAAGATCGATGCAATAAAACAGAGTCTAAATGTAAATCCTAGTCAACCACCATCACTAAGGTTCCTACTAGGACTTTGTGAGTTGTTTGAACTATCGCTTGACACATTATTCGCATCACCTGATGATAGTCAAATGGAAGACTTAAGCTGCTCTAGCGAAATATCAGATCAAAATCTGCACAATAGATATCATAAATATATGTTAAGTAAGACTCCTTTTTATCTCTACTTTCTTGACACAAAAAAAGGGATTGACATAGAAGAGGGAGA
>Ga0209272_10001258_pt1 | contig 16525 bp, 15 predicted proteins | sample tdDd002_FD_187125 | JGI IMG/M metagenome (GOLD analysis project Ga0209272, IMG submission 187125) | Marine sediment microbial communities from the Atlantic coast under amendment with organic carbon and nitrate - tdDd00.2 (SPAdes)... | ecosystem: Environmental > Aquatic > Marine > Coastal >... | reverse complement strand
TGGGTCAGGCACCTGATATCACAACGTTTTATAACAGCCAGTTCATTTTGATCGCTAAGCTGGTTAATTCCGCGATTGTTAAGGCTCAGGGTACGCTCAATGCGCAGGTAGATACGCTGCATAATATGGCGGGGGGAAATGCTGTTCCCGTTCAAGCCCTAGGGCAAGCAGTGCCTATACGCTCGCAAGTCACGCCGTTGTACAACAGTAACAGCCACTATGGGCAGTTTCTGGTGTCGGCTACAATCCCGGCCTTATGGCAGGTCCTGATTGTGATTACAACGATATTGGCGTTGGCTGCAGAATGTCGCCAGCAGGGTATCAAGGCGTGGCTGCAGGGCGCGCCTGTTCGTCACTTGTTGGCAAAACTGCTCCCTTATACAGTTCTGTTCTGGTTACACGGAGTGCTCTTTCTATGGGGACTGTATATCCAGCTTGGCTGGCCGATGCACGGTAGCTGGTTCATTCTTGTGCTGGCACAGTTATTAATGGTGATTGCTTGTCAGGGCGTTGCCGCTTTGTTCTTCCTGTTTCCCCTTGATGTTACAAAAGCAATGAGCCTTGCCGCTGGCTTTACTGCCCCGGCATTTGCGTTTGTCGGCGTAACGTTTCCAGCAACTGATATGCCCATGCTTGCACAGGTGTGGCGCGCGATGTTGCCAGTAACACATTATCTCGACGTGCAGGTTCATCAGGTTAATCATGGCCAGACAATCATCGAAGCGCTTCCTGCGTTAGGTATTCTGTCGATATTTATATTGGCGATTATTGTTGCGATGCTGAGGGCGAGAGCATTAGCAAAACCAGCTTCTGACAATAACAATGGCGAAGGAGTAGAAGCATGAGCTGGCGAGCTTTGTTAAAATTTGAGTTGACCGCCATTTTTACCAATCAGTCGATACTTTTTACGGTATTTGGCGGCGTATTGATTTACTCGTTCTTATACCCACTTCCTTACTCTCAGCAGCTTCCGCGAGAGCAGCATGTTGCTGTGGTCAATCTAGACAACAGCCAGACCAGTCGTGAACTGGAACGCATGGTTGATGCAACTCCACAAGTTCAGCTTGCTGCCCGGGCCCTGAGTATTGAAGAAGCCACGATGATGTTAAATACGGGCAAGGTGGAAGGGCTCTTGGTGATCCCTGAGCATTTTTCTCGTGACTTACTACTCGGCAAAAGTCCTACGCTGGCTTATGCTGGTGATGCGGCATACTTTCTTGTCTATGGTTCAGTTGTTGAAGGCCTTGCCACAGCAGGGGGAACATTAGGCGCCAAGGCCAAAGTATCACGGATGGTTATGTCTGGTGAAAATATTGCACTGGCGGCAGAGCAGCATTCGGCTATGAGTCTGACAATGCAGCCCGTCTTTAATCCGACGATGGGTTATATCAATTATGTCGTTCCGGCTGTTTTTGTGTTGATCCTGCATCAGACGTTATTAATTGCGGTGGCGTTATTGGGGGGCGGGCAAAATGAACATGCCAGACAGGGGAGAAACGGCTATTGGCTCCAGTACCCGCCCCTGAGAGTGACACTGGTTAGAGCCTGCCTGTTTATGCTGATTTATCTGCCGCTGGTTATGTACTACTTTGGCTTTACCTTTTCTTTCTATCAGATTAGTCGACTGGCTGCGATCTCTGATTTGTTGGCTGTTACCGTCCCTTTCCTGTTGGCCGTAATTTTTATGGGTGTGGCTATTGGACAGTTGCTCCCAAGGCGGGAACTGGCGACAGTTGTTGTCCTGCTGAGCTCGATACCGTTGATCTTTTCTACCGGTTTTATCTGGCCGACATCCGCAATTCCGGCGCCGATTAATATGCTGGTGCAATTTGTACCGGCAACACCAGCAATTCATGCCTTTTTAAGACTGAACCAGATGGGAGCAGATTTTCATCAAGTCGTGTTGCAGTGGGGGCAACTATGGCTGCAGGTGCTGGTGTATGGCGCGATAGCGGTGACGTTAATGCTAAAGAATAATCGGCGTCAGAAGCCTTCGGCAGTGATCAATTAGTACCAACGAAACCTCGCAATAACAAAAAAACGCCAAACTTGGCGTTTTTTTGTTTCTGATATCGACCGTTATTTCTTGGCTTGTTCCTCTGCCATCAGCGCAGTCCAGGCTTCAGAACCGTACAGTGGTACGGTCGACATTGAGTGTTTGTAGCTGCCCTCAGTTTCTTTGGTTGAGTAAGACAGATACATCAATGTCTTGTTTTTGTTATCGTAAATACGACGAATTTTCAATGTCTTGAACAAGAAACTCTTAGAGGCCTTGAAAATTACCTCGCCATTTTTAGAACGATCGACATCGGACATCATTGCTATGGTAATCGGCCCCGTCTGGCGGCAGGAGATCCCCATATCAGATGGGTCGGCAAAGTCGAGATCGGCCTTAATATGGCTAATGTGGCAGGTTACCCCATCAATTTCAGGATCGTTGAAGGTTTGGATCTTTATATCTTTGGTGGTAAATAAGCCCAGGCTAACATCACCGACTTCATCGTCTGAACAGCCTGCCAACAAGGTTGTCGCTGCAAGTAAACCTGCAATTAACGGCAATTTTTTCATTATTTTTCTCCATGCGAAGGATTTAGGCCGGGATAAGTGCAGCCGGATATCAACCAATGATACCAACTTCATCAAATTTACCAATGAAAACACCCAATTATCTGGAAGGTCGGTTGCCAATTTGCCATAGTTTTTCTGCATGTGAGCCTATCAACCAGAAGGTGAGGGCCAATACGGCAAAGAAAATTGTTTTATGGAATGACTCCCAAAAGTATTCAAAATACCGTGTGTATAAATTGATCAGCAAAAATGTGATCCCAAAACTACGGCACAAGGTGTTGTCTGATTTGATGCCAATATAGAGGGTGGTGAGACAGGCCGTTCCTGCAATCAATGACCAATGTAATAATTCAATCTGTCTGACTTTTGTCCAGCTCGCTAGATCTTCATAGTTGCCGAATATAGACAATAGCCACAATGCCGTCAGGAAATAGAGTAAACCAACAAAAAGAGTGGGTTCCTTTAAGTGGCGGTACTGCTCTCTTTGGCTTGCGGCTAGGCTCAGAGAGGTAATGAACAGCCCGACAAATACAAAGCGAAGCGGAAGGTTCATGCCAAGGAAATAGCCGCTTGGATCGGCTAAGTAACTTGTTTGCGATAGCACCCAAGCGCCAAAACCAAATAAGGCAAAGAGCCAGATAAGTACGGATGACAGGCGAAGCCCTAACACGGCGTAAATACTGGTGAGGAATAGCAGGAAAAAAGCATCATGGGTAGTGCTGAGCAGAGTGGTTTCACTGAGAAAGCCTACCGAGACTGCCGTCATCAGAATGCCAAAAAAGAATGTTGCCTCGTTGCTGATATTCTTCTCTGGAGATTTTTTTCGGCGGCGAATACCAGTCCGGTAAAAGAGCACTGCAATTGCAGCACTGATAGCCGAAAGGATGCTTGCCGGGGTGTCGATGATTTGTGCCAGTAGATCCATCAAATAGTCGTCGGCGAGCAAAATACCAATAGAAATAATGAAGCAGGAGATAGCAATCCAGAAGGAGTAGACTGCCAATAGCTTCCAGTCAAAACCAACGACCTGATAGCTGTGGCGAAGCTGTTCGGCTTGTTCGTCAGAAATGAGCTGCTCTTTCTCCCAATTTTGGATGGCAGAATTCAGCACTTTGGCTTTTTGTTTGCTTAATTTCATACTAATCATTGGTTTGGTACTTTCTGTTATTCAAAAAGGCGCTAATTAGCGCCTTTTATAGAGAGAACCACCCTGATCTATTGGGGGGATTCTGAACCCGTGACGGCTTCAGGCATGAACGTCAGGATATGTTGTTCCGAGGTCAGAGTCAGAATATTATTTTCAAGCGCAATGCTATTCCATTTTTGCAGTGACTTGGTCATCACGGATTCTACGGTTGCTTGATCATTTTGAATACACGCCATTTTAGTCGAACCCATAGCGGTGATCCGAAATTTACTCTCTTCGGTTAGCTCGACCTGACCAAAAAAGCGATTACAGCCGCTGAAACCGGCAACCTTTAACGCTGTATCAATTGACATGCCGGGAGGAGTTCTCGGTTCGTTAATATTGACATCTTTGCCATCAATTTTTGTCAGAACCCAGTTATCTTGAAGATTTTCTTTTGAAAAACCAGTTTGCACTTCCGCCTCGCAACCAACCAGGAAAAAAGTGCTAAGAATCCCTGCCATCAGCCACTTTTTCATAGAAATTACCTCATTACCACGATAATAGCCCCGTGTGCTAATAATAGTATACCCACTTGTTGGGGGAACTCGTTTTGGGGCGAATGAAATAGTTTAGATATCGCCTCGTCCAAAATAGTTCACTTCACCATCGCGAAAATGAAAATCTTCATTGCATTTAGCTTGGTAAGCCTGAAGCACTTCTTGTGCCTGGCAGTAGCTTTCATTTTCACTGAATGCTTTACGGGTCGTGTCGATTGCACGTTCTGCTGCACGACGAATGTCAGGGTCTATTTGACTATTGCTGAAAATGACATGCTGTTGGGCCAGTAGTTTTCCCACGGTTTCCATACATATCTTTTCGTTGTCGGGAAGGGGATGAGGAGATTGTGCCCGCACAAAGCCTGATATAGCAAGAAGAGTGAATATAAAATAGCGGGATTTTAGCATCAGGAAATTCGTTGTGTTGAGGAGAATCGACGATTATAGGCAACTAGTTTAAATACTCAATACTTTACAGCGAAAACAAGAATATAATGCTTGAATATCATATAAATATGGAATGGTTATCATACATCACGTAGTGGTAAAGTCGATAAGCACTTTCGGCATAGGCAATCTGGTGATTCAATTCCAGAAGTATCTCTCTTGGCCAGTTCGAAACACCAGCAGGTTGATTTCCCGGCGCTGATATCGCAATAGGTCGGTTTACCACATAAGCTGCAGGTATGGGTTGAACGCTTGCCTTGAATTTCATCAATGGTATTGCTCTGTTTTACTTCATTCATCAGGCGCCACTCGGTAATTTCGGTTATGGTACGAAAGCAGCCGCTACATATTCCTTCGTTGCTCTTACATTTTGCGACACAAGGTGTTTTCACGTTGTTATGTTCTGCACTGCTCATGGGGGAGCAGTACAGTAACATCAAGTTCTATTTTCTAGCTATCGTTTTCGCCAGATGGTCATTTCCGATACGCTATGCTGGAATTTCCGCTTTGTTTCGCGGATCACCAAGGGAATTTCTTTAACAGCGATTAGTTCGAAATGGGGGATCAGCGTTTCAGTCAGGCCATCCAGCGTGGTGAAGTTTTCACCATGCACTTTGATCCCGCCCAGCCAATTGGCTTTGGTGGTGTATTCCTCCAGCCAGGTGTAGGGAGAAGTGATAACCAGATAGCCGCCGTCATTAATTCGCTGGTGGATAGTCGACAGAAATGCCTTGGGATCGCCGAGCCTATCGATAAGGTTCGATGCATAGACGAGATCATAGCCGCTGAATTGTGGTTTGAGGTTACAGGCGTCACCTTGGATAAAATTAATTTTTTTTGCATCTTCGATGTAACTAAATTGGGCCAAAGTAATGCTCTTGAATTCAACCAAATCTCCTTCGGTACGGATGGTATACCTTTTTTCACCGTGTTCTGTCAGATTGCATGCCTGTTGAATAAAGCGTGCTGAGAAATCAATACCATCGACATGATCAAATGTTTTGGCGAGCTCGAATGAAGCTCGACCGACAGAGCAACCAATATCTAGTGCCTTGGTTGTGTGGCTGAGCTGGATCTCATTAAGGCATTGCTTGATGCCGTTTACACAGAAGTTAGGTACCGCGAAATACTCGTCACCATAGTGAAACTCGAGATACTGGGAAATGAGCTCATCAGTTTCATAGATGTTCAGCGAGGTCATGCTTGCCGGATCTTGATGAGACTCAACATAGCGAAATCCAGCATGTTGGTAAAAGTGACGACGAAAAGCGTAACGTGATGATAGCGTTGATTCGTTCCCTGTCGATATCCATGATCCGCCTTTTATCAGGTTATGTTTGCCGTCAAACGTTGGCGTCGAGAAATCATCATAAAGAGGGTGCACTTTAAATCCTAGAAAGCCATCGATAGCCGTTTCTGTCCATTGCCAGACATTTCCCACAATATCGCAAAAGCCCTCATGGTCAAATCGGTCTATAGGGCAGGAAGAGGCGTAATAGCCTAGTTCTATATTACCCGGCGCTTCTGGCCAGTTGGGTGAATCACCTTCAATGTTGCTGCGCAATAAATACCACTCTGCCTCTGTCAGCAGGCGGATGTTGGCTTGTTGCTGTTCAGCCTTCCAATTACAAAACGCCTTGGCTTCAAGCTGGTTGACTTCAACGGGCCAGTTTAACGGCAACGGGATCTCTTCAGTTAGGTTACGCTGTAACCATTGGTCGTTCTGTTTAAGCCAGAAACGCGGCATTGTTGCCTGTGTGAACTTAATCCATGCTTTGCCTTCGTCATTCCAATAACGGAGCTTCCGATAGCCCTCATCTGCTACAAATGCCATAAACTCTTGGTTAGAAACAAGGTATTTAGACGCTTTGAAGTCGTGAACCTTGAATGATTGTTGGCCGAATTCGTTATCCCAGCCGAACGTGTCATCTTCTTCGTGTTTTCCTAATGTGATTGTGTCGCCACCGACAGTTAATAACTGGTTTACAGCGGGAACACCGACATCACGACATGGTTGCCAGTCGGGGTGTGGGGTTACATCGCAAAGTGGAAGTTGGCGAATGATGACTGAAGATGTCTCTAGGTGTATACGTTCATGCTCGACTCCCATCAATATGATCCAGCCGGGATCAGTTTGGGCAATGGGTAGTGTGATAGGCATATCATCGATGACCGTGTTGACCAAACGATTGACGTCGTGCCGATATGCTTTGACCTCACTGACTGACGGCCAATGATAATGTGTATCATCAAGATCATCCCACGACATTTCATCGACCCCAATGGCGAACATGGACTCAAAGTGCTTGTTAATACGGCTATCTATGTATTTTCCTAGCTTGAGTTTGTTGACGTAAAAGACGGCGGTATGGCCAAAATAGAAAATTAGGGGATGGCGCAGCGGTTCGGGCTTGCTGAAATAGGCTGTTTCATTATTGATGAGCTCAAAGAGAGACTCGTAGAGTGCCCAGGTATGATTAAATGCTTCTTTTAGTTCCTGGCGTTTCGAATCTTCGCTGTCTCCTGAGAGCAATAGGGTCCGCGTTGCTTTAGTCAGTTTGTTATTCATTCTGTTCTTTCCTTTATAAACAGTATCTTTAAACGTAGTCAGTTTGAAAATGGTTCACAAAAAATTCTGTTGGATTTTTGCCATACTGATATGAAGGAAATAATAGACAGCTTGACTAAGGTATATAGTTATATGAGACGATGGACAGTACCTACGTGGACATTGGTCGCAACAGGGTTGTTGCTTAATGTAATATCTGCACTCATGACTAATTTTTTTATTGATGGTATAACCCGACAAGCCAATGAACTTATTCAGAGGCAGCAAAATAACGATAAGCTAATTAGCCTTACTTGGCAGCAAGTCGAAACAGTTGAAAGAAAAAGGGAATATATATTGCAATTAATTTTATCTAGTAAATTGCATAAGCAACCTATTGCCAAAGAAATAAGTCAGCAAGTAATAAGTGAGTTGAACTATTGGTTAGACGAAAAGGTAGAGCGGTTGTCGATTAGTGAGATTCCTAGCTTGATGGTAGTGATGAATAATGTTCAACAGAGTCAAAGAGAAAAGATCAATCAGTTATACTTGGATAACTTAGAATTGGTTGAAACTCATGATGATAAGATGAAATCAATTTCCCAGTTAAGGAATCTTGCTTTATTTTTGCAAATTATTGGTTTGTCGTTGGTATTGGCAAGAGATTTAAATCGACATGACTATCGGAAGGATGATAGTTAAAGGCCCTGATGTAGGAGCAGGGCCTTTAGAATATTCGCTACTTGTTAGTAGAGTGGAAAGCAAAGCGTGATGATTCACGGCCGCTTTCAGTTTTAGCTTTATATTTGATAGAACGCGAATTTTCCAGAGTAAGTGGAATAAATACCCGACCTTTGTCATCAGTCTGGTATGCTTTTTTTTGTTGTGGAACATTTGCAACAGAAACCGATGCATTGGCTGCTGGTTGTCCGTTTTCCGTAACTGTAATCCATGCGCCGTTGTGCGTATCAGCAACGCGGATATCAGCAAATGCTGAAGTTGACATCACGATCACAGCTGTAGCAGTTAGTACTTTCAAGCTAGACATAATCTTCACCTCATTAGTCAGTGGCATCAGCCATTTTTATATGTGCATTGTGTCCACATTCAAAATATAAGACCTGCCATCAATAACTATATTTCAAAAAAGTTTACATAAAATTATTTTTATTGTTGTTACAGTAGGTTATAGGCTTATTTGAAACTCCAGTTGAAGCTGTATTGTAAATAAGTCACAACTTATAGCTGAATTGATAAAACATACCTCTTTATTGCTTATCAGTTTTAGTATAGCCCTAACCAAAAAATTCACATTGGAATTTTAATAGGGAGTATTCTCAACGCTTTGTTTCATTGAATGTTATTTGTTATAGATGTTCGTTATATACAAAGTATTGAGATAATATGTATTTATAATGAGAAAAAGGTATTTAATTCAATGATATTATCACACATTACAAATAATACGTTTAAGGGAGTGGTTTTATAAATTAGCTCCATTCCATCAATGGCTATGTGGGAATTGCGGCTGTCTCATATTCTGGGCACGTATATAGCTTACTTGCAGAGAAAGGCAGTAACGTTGTAGGGCAAGGAGGCAGAAAATCAAGCCTCTGTTAATACCTTGATCTCGTAATACTCAAGATCTTCAGTGATCATATTGACTCTAGTTGCGTCACTTTTTGTCATAATATGCTCCATACCGATCTTTTGCATAATTTTACCTGGTGATGGATCTCGGCTTAAATGTTGGCCGTAGATCATTTCCAGCTCCATACGCTTGAAACCAAACTCCGTCAAACGTTTCGCTGCTTCTGTACAATAGCCTTGGCCCCAAAAAGGCACACCAATCCAATATCCCAGTTGGGCATTATTGTTGGCAATGTTATGGAGCCCGACGCAGCCTATTAGCTGATAATTGGATTTTAGAGTGATTGCGTAGATAGCTGATTGCTGGCTCTGCCAGCCGGCAAGGAGCTTGCCAATCCATTGCCCGGCAATACCATCTGAGTAGGGATGTGGAATGTTGATGGTACCGTTGGCAATCATCTCGTCACCTGCGAGTTTTTGTATCTTGGTGGAGTCTGATAGCTGAAAAGGCCTAAGTATGAGCCTTTCCGTTGTTAATAAAGGTTGGTGTCTCATCTACTTGTCCTAACGTATAAAGCAATATGTTAAAATGAAATTATTAAATCGTGTTCATAATATTTATGCAATAGGTTGGATCAAAGAATGGAATGAATACCAATACTTTGTTTTTTGTTTGTTGGCAGGAAGATAGCAGGGATATTTGGCATATTGATGACATTTTTCTAACTTTGAAGCAAAAAAAGGTTAGCCTGAGCTATCAAATTTAGCCAGTTTCTGATGCATCTTTACTGTTTCTTTTTGAAAGCCGACAGATACCAGTGCCAGTGATGTCTGCCGGAGGTACTGCAGAGACAACTAGGGGAGGTGTTAACTTCATCCCCAGTGACCTTTCCATTCTGACTCGCCAAACTCGGCAATATGGCAGAGTGCTCTTTTGATATCTTTTTCCAGAAGCAACTTGATAAGCCATCCTGTTCCCCGTATACGAGGGGAAAACTTGATCCGGTAATGAATTAGGCTTTGGTTAGCATTGATGCTCTGAAAACGAATCCACCCACCATGTTCGTCGATGGGACCACCTTGGATGATCTTATAGTGAAGATGTTCATTTTCTTTGTAGTCGATGATTTGCTCTTGAAAAGTAAATGGCCCGGAAATGACTTTCCTGACTGCACCAATTCCATTGATCTCTGGCTTTCCATGCTTAACGAGAGAATACTCGGCGTCGAAAAAGCGTCCAAGGTTTTCATGGTCAGAAAGTAACTGGAAAAGTACTTTCTTGGGCACATCAGCAGTTTGCTCTAAAGTGATGGTGTGTATACCCATGTTTTCGACCCTTTGTCAAGATGTAATTGCGATGTTAACAAAAGGTGTTGCTATGTCAACAGCAAGTTGAACATAGTTTTTGATAGAACCGTGGGATAACTAGCTGCGAATACATTTAGTTGCGATAGTGATGAATCTTAGAATGGTTGTGAAAAAGTATTGAACGCTAGAATTTTATTGTGATATCGATTTACGTATATTTCTTTGTTATTGAATCAGTTACCTGATTGGTTCGTTGGTATCATCGCTCGTTCCCCTCTAAAAGAGATGTTTGTCACAAAAATAATGCAAAATAGTGGTTGCAAAGCTAACCATTGCCTCTTATATTAAATTGGTTGATATATATTGGATGGTGAATTTTATTGAAAAGAGTGGAAAGCCTTAATCCGTTAAATAAGGTCACTTCTAAAATCACTGCTTGAGATATCACACTGTTTTTTAACCCCTGAGCTTTTTATTGGACCTAGATGCAATTAGTCGTTCTATTTTAAAAAGTTGATTTGCCAGGGAGTAACGAAGTTTTACTGTGACCTAACTGTCATCAGGATGTAATGATCCGTTGGGTATAGTAGAGCTGATTAGATGAGTAAGACGGTATTAATAAAAGAGAGATATCAACCTTACTCGTTTTTGGAAAAAATGAGAGGTAAAATATGGCTAATAGAAACCGCAGACAATGGTTCTATCATCAGTCGCAAACGACAAGTGAAAAAGGGAAATCACAGTAATAGCTTGAGTGCAGTAGCATCAATTTATTGATTTTCTTAATTTTTTTTAAAGCATGCCAGAAGCACAAGATTTACGAAGAGTGTTTCTGGCAAATACCCCCTTCCTAGTGTGATTATTTATTTGCTATTTTAAATTCCCTTGAACTTATAACCATTTGCCTATTATTCAAATAGCAATCGTTTGCTATTGAGTTTGTTCGTTGTGTTTTCATCAATACACCAAGTCTAATGTTTGTAGATAGAGCTAGTGTCGATAATATATAGAAGTGTATTCATCAGGAGTGTAAGATATCTTATATTCGTATAAAAAAGTTAGATAACTATCTAAATATATGGCCACCAACAGTTATTTGTTCAGGTATTTCGCGAATGGGCCTACCACCAAGATAGATATCGCCTTTTACGACCAAAAACTTTGGAAGTTCAGTAATTGCCGAATTTGCAAGATATAAGTCACCACCGACATACAGGTAAGGGGGCAGTTGTGTGATTTTGGTCCCCATGATACTAAGATCTCCCCTGACCTGCAGACCCGTATTCAGATAAGTGACTTGTGAGTGGGCAAGGTTTATATAGCCAAAGACAACTAATTGTCGCGGGAGCTGTTTGACTGCGCTATATGCCAGATTTAGGTTTCCTTCCACTTTCAGCTTTCGTGGCAAACGTTCTATTTTACTGTATTCAAGATTAAGGTTGCCCTTGACTGTCATTGGATTAGGCAGCGTCAAGTTTCGTGCATATCGCAATGACACATTACCGTATGTATCAGTGTAGTTAAGTAGCTTAAGTTCAGATACGTACTGGTTGGCATAAGAATTTATCGAAAAGAGAATAGTGAATAGCATAGTGGCAATGGTTATCCCCCTGAATCGGCAAGGAGAAAAAATTAACGTCTGTTTTCGAGCGTTAGCCATTTAGAGCCGCCTTATATTCATTATCTGCAAATTATGCCTAGCTCCAGCTGATAGTCAATTGTGATGCTTGATTCAGATCTTAATTATTCGAAACAATACCTTAACTTATCAAGTCCTCACCTTATCAATGCAGTACGAAAGTTGAAGTTCAGACCGTTCATAGCCCAAAAGGGCGGTTGTTAAGTCTCTGTTCAGGTATAAAACATTGTTTTTTATTTTAAGGCTACGTTCAGTTAAGCGGTGTAGATTAGTCATCAACAAAACGAAGGCCATCGAAATAGACGATGTTCGCTCTTCATATAAAGACATTTAGGAGTATCACCGATGAAAAAATTAGCCGTTATTTCAACCATCACTTTGGCAACTGTTATGGCATTGCCTGCTTTTGCTGCGGACACGGATTGGTTTGTTGGTGCTGGTGCCGGTTATCAAGAAGATAATGTCAAAGGTGAGTTTGGCCAGAACGGTGAAGATATGACTTACCAGCTACGTGGCGGTGCCATAATCAATGATCACCATCGCGTGATGGGCACCTATAGCTATATGGATAAGTCATCACAGAATATGTTCTTGGCATCTTACGACTATTTGGTACCAGTCGCTCAGCAGGTTAACTTATTCGCCGGTGTGTCTGCGGGTGTAGCAGATAACAAAATTGCGGGTGAAAGTTCATCAGATTTTGTATGGGGCGGCCAGGTCGGTGCGATGTATGAAATCAATGATAACTGGTCGACGGATCTAACCTACCGCTACCTTGACCAGGATTATAACGAAAACAGCACGAAAATTGATGACTCCCAACAAGTAGTACTCTCTGTTGACTACAAGTTCTAACTCATCTGCCGAATGATTTGAATACATGAAAGAGGGGCTCAAAAAGCCCCTCTGTATACCCTCATCTATGCACCCTCCGAGTTTGCTACTGTTCATTTAAGTTCTACTTGTTCTTGTGACGGCAGAAATTAAAAACGTAATTACGCATAATTGCTCATTTTATGCCCGCTCGAATCCAGATCACAAAAAAAAACGGCTTTGGGGTTGTTAATGTGATCTATATCTCTATATACTCCGCTTCCGGCCAGAACCATCGAGTTCAGCCACCTTAGTTACAAGCTGTCACCATGGATATGTGAACGACCCACGGAGTTGGACCGGCGTTATTTTAGCTTGTTATCAAGGTGACTTGTATGTTGTACATGTGGGCGGACAAACACGCATTTTCTGAACAACCTTGTTCAGAACCCTCCTATTTTGCTTTTTCCCCGAAAGCAGTGGTTCCCCTATTGCAACAGGCAGTAACACCTTCATATTTCGGCATCCCATTTATTAGAAACAACAGGACGAAATAATGCAGTTGTTAATTAGTTTGGCCGGTATTTTAGTACTGGTAGTTTGCGCTTGGGCGTTATCTGAAAACCGCAAAGCGATCAATTGGCGTACCGTCGGTGGAGCGCTATTCCTACAGGCAAGTTTTGCCGCTTTGGTATTGTATATACCGGTAGGGCAAATGATGCTGGGGGCGATGAGTAGTGGCGTCGCCAATGTATTGGGTTTTGCCGATGAGGGGATCAAATTCTTGTTTGGTGACCTCGCTACTTCCGGTTTCATTTTTGCTGTTCGCGTTCTTCCCCTCGTTATTTTCATTAGTGCTCTGATTTCTCTTCTTTATCATATAGGTGCAATGCAGTGGGTCATTAAGGTGATTGGTGGCGGTATTCAGAAAGCTCTGGGTACCAGCCGTGCAGAATCACTGGTTGCAACGGGTAATATCTTTCTCTCTCAGGGTGAATCGCCTTTATTGGTCAAACCATTCCTTCCTAAAATGACCCGCTCTGAGTTGTTTGCTGTGATGACCGGAGGTATGGCGTCAGTCGCCGGTAGTGTCTTGGGGGGGTATGCTGGATTGGGTGTCGACCTGAAATACCTTATTGCAGCTAGCTTCATGGCCGCACCGGGTAGCCTGCTGATGGCTAAGATTCTGGTTCCAGAGCAAGGCAAGGCTGTTGAACAAACTGAGATCGAAATGGCTAAAAGCGATCACAGTAATGCGATTGATGCTCTGGCGGCCGGTGCGATGAACGGCATGAAGGTGGCTGTTGCTATCGGTACGATGCTGATTGCGTTTGTTAGTGTTATCGCAATGGCGAATGCTGGCCTTGAGATGGTTGGTGAGTGGTTTGGTATGCAGAGCCTGACCATGCAGGGTATTTTAGGTTACTTGTTCTCGCCACTTGCTTTCATCATTGGCGTACCTGCCAGTGAAATGCTTCAAGCCGGTGCATTCATTGGCCAGAAGATGATCTTGAACGAATTTGTTGCCTTCCTTGATTTTGTAAGTGTCAAAGAAACACTGTCTACTCAAAGCCAGGTGATTATTACGTTTGCTCTATGCGGCTTTGCCAACATCGGCTCTATCGCTATTCAGATTGGCTCTATCGGTGTCATGGCTCCTGAGCGTCGTGGTGATGTAGCAAGTCTAGGTTTTAAGGCGGTACTTGCGGCGACTTTGGCTAACCTGATGAGTGCAGCTTTGGCTGGTATATTCGTTAGCTTGTAAGTTAGTTTTATAAAAAAACCGCCACATTCAGTTGGCGGTTTTTTTATATCTGAAATATATAATACAATGTTTTATTGTGTTAGAGTTTGCTGCAGTTAGTAGATGCAGGTTAGATACAATGCGATATTTTGGAATAGTTCTCGTGGGATGCCTATGGGGAGTCTCTGCTCATACCAATGCGGAGACATTTCTGAATGACTTAACTCTGCTGCAACAGAAGCCGGAGTATACACAGTCCGCAGGGCTGGAGGTAACAAACGAACGGCAATATATTGGCAAGGATAATACGGAGAGTGTCATTAATATTAAGCCTAAGCGTAGCTCTGCTACAGAATTGCCAGCGTCTTTAAATCAGGGATTCACGCCTAGCCATGAAGCGATGCGTGAAGTTGAAGAAAAGCGCGAAGCTGATGATCGATTGTTGATGGCAATCTTTAGTTTGTTCTGAGTTTGGATAGACTGAGGAAGTCGACACCAAGCCAGTGAATGAGGCTTGGTGTTTGTATGTAGTGCGATAATATTTAAATGGCACTCAAAGCAGGAATCGTTAAAGGCTATTTATCGAACTGCTTAATCAGAACAGATGTATCAGCTCGGCTGAACCCACGCCCTTGCAGCTCTGAATATATCCCGTCAACCTGCTTGGCTAGCGGTAGCTCTACCCCTAGTTTTTCTGCGGCCTCAAAGCAAATGCCGAGATCTTTACGCATCCAGTCAATCGCAAAACCAAAGTCGAATTTATCTTCGGACATCGTGACGGCGCGATTTTCCAGTTGCCACGAACCTGCAGCACCATGCTTTAACACATCAGTCATTTTCTCTATATCGAGACCGGCTGACTTGGCAAGTGTGATTGCTTCCGACAGTCCTTGCAGGACACCGGCAATACAGATTTGGTTCGCCATTTTAGTGATCTGACCGTAACCCACATCCCCCATCAATGTTGTCGCCTTGGCAAAGCAATCGATAATAGGCTTAGCTGTATCAAATACCTTTTCCTTACCACCCACCATAACTGTCAGGCAGCCGTTAACGGCACCAGCCTCACCACCAGATACCGGAGCATCAAGGAAGGCTGTACTTACTTCTGTGGCAGCAAGTGCAATTTCACGGGCAACCTCAGCCGAGGCTGTGGTGTTATCGATAAGGATTGCTCCCGGCTTGACGGCCGCAAGGATACCATCGGCAGCTTTGTATACCTGGCGAACGTCTTCATCATTTCCCACGCAGGTAAAAACGAAATCAGCATCTTGGGCGGCTTTCGCAGGGGTTAATGCGATCTCTCCCTGGTATTGCTTTGCCCACTTTTCAGCGGTGGCGGTCGTACGGTTATAGACAGTGACGTGATGGCCGGCATTGGCTAGATGACCTGCCATTGGGAAGCCCATTGTTCCGAGTCCGATAAATGCGATTTTCTTGGTTGTCATGAATTAGCTTCCCTGTATAGCGGTATGTGGATGAAATATAACGATCATATTCTTAACATTCAATGGGAAATTGTTCATGCAGTCATAAATGAAAACTGTGATCTGGTGCAAATAATCTCTTGTGAAATTTCAGCCATCATCCTATGATGCTGTTGGTTCTTATTAGTGATGTTGAGTATATGCTGGCAACTATTATTCGAGCAGTGATGTTGGTGTTCTGTCTGGGGGCTGCATCAATGGCTCATGCAGAAAGCTATCAAGCTGCCAATAACTTGGCATTGCCAGATAGTGTTACTCAGCATATGGTTGAATCATCCAAGTTCGATATACTGGTTGCTAAGATCCATTCGGAGACTGACAGCAATCAGGCTACGATGGATAAAGGCGCGCTAGTCTGGAACTTTCCCCTGCAAGCGGTCTCCAAGGAATCCATTCCTAAGCAGGCCAATCCACTGCCTCAAAAACAGCATTCCACTGAAAGTCGGGACTATGACCCAGCACTAGCCAACTCTTCTCGAATGGCAAATTTATTGCGCCATGATCCTGAAGAGGTTCAGCCGTTATATCAGCTGGCAATAGAGCTGCCGATCGAGCCAATACCTTCCCTAGTGAAAGGTTATTGTGTCAATTTCAGCGATAGTCTTAATTGGATGCTGAATACGAATCCGCCTTCTTGCCGAATATCGGGTTGGAAGGAGAGTAATCTCACCTATATTTTCTACCACCACCGTTTT
>Ga0209272_10001257_pt1 | contig 16528 bp, 10 predicted proteins | sample tdDd002_FD_187125 | JGI IMG/M metagenome (GOLD analysis project Ga0209272, IMG submission 187125) | Marine sediment microbial communities from the Atlantic coast under amendment with organic carbon and nitrate - tdDd00.2 (SPAdes)... | ecosystem: Environmental > Aquatic > Marine > Coastal >... | reverse complement strand
TACTTCGACTATTTTTCCCGTCTCCTCTCCCTCTAATATCTCGGCGGTGAATACCTGCTTGCCGGTTAATATGGAGGGGACTCTGGCATCGGGAGCCAGATTATTTGAGATCACATCGACGACACGAGCCTCTACAAACTCTTGTTGCAGCGGTGTCTTAGGTTTTAGACTATCGCTCAAACTGGGAGAGAAATAGAAAATTAACGTCGAAATCAGTGCGATAAATATAGTAAATCGATAGTCTTTTAACATAGGCAGTTTGTAATGAAAGCTATAAAATTATCATATTTAGTCAGTCTGACATACCAGTAAATACCGATAATGCCAGACTAACCAAAGCAAAAAAAAGGCCTGTTACCAGGCCTTTATTGAGTGCGATTTACTCAGTTACACAACCTGCATAATCTTTAGTCGGGTTGACAAAGTATGAGGTCGCATCATTAACATTTACCGCGTCCAAAATCCCTGGATATTTAGGGTTATCCGGGTCAATCTTGACACAGATTTCTTTGCTTACCAGTCTATTCCACAGTGCCTGACCTGCGCCATTGTCTGTGCGTAGTAAGGTGATAGCACCATTATCCTGATACTGTTTAATTTCCCAGTTAGGATTCGTGAAATCACTGGCATTAACGCCTTGGTTAGCAGCGACATATTCAGTCAGCATGTCACGGATAGCGTAAACCGGCTCGTTGACCGAATCATAATAAACATCATCACCGGTTGCCCAGCCAAACTTCTTGATGTTTGATCCCCAACGATAGCTGTTTAAGGCGACCTTGTAGGTTGCTGTAGCATCGAATGGCTTACCATCTATTTCGATGATTTCGATACGGCTACCTTCATTGGTTACCGTATAGTTTTCATCCATGGCAAACGAATCGCCAGCTAGGTCGACAACGAAGTCAATCTTACCGTCGAATTGATCGTACATGTAAGCTTTAGCACCTTTCTTAAAGGATACGGTAATGTCACCGTCTTTATAGGTATTAAAGTAAGTGTAAGACCACTCCATGTAACGCTTGAGGTTTGCGCCGGTCATGTTGATACCGATAAGGGTATTGTCATACTTGTAGAGATTAGTCGAATCTTTCTTAGCGTACTCTTGGCCATCAATCAGGTTAGAGCTGTCAGAGAATAGAGAGGCTGCTGAGACTACGGCTTCAGATTTTTCAAGCTGGATCTGGTTGATGAAGTCCATCAACGCTGTATCCATGACTTTAGCGGTATGAATTGTAGAATAAAGACGACCGGTTTCGTGGTCATAGTCTTCATGTACAGCTTCATCGGCGCCGGTACCCGGTGTAAAGTCACCACCAACCAGGCCAAGAACCAGCTGAGCATCGGCCTTAGAAATATCATGAACATACTGGAACTGCGAACTTGTAGTCTGACTTTCTTCGATATTCTTAGAGGTAACATTGCTTAATGTCGTATCGACCATCTCCCACTTGCCGTCGGCGTCTTTCTTAAGCTTGATATCAGCTTTAGCCAGCGCCCAACCCCATTTACCTGGTTCGATGATCTTAACGCTTTGAGCACGGTTAGATTCATCATAGGTACCTGAAAGTGCCTTATCTTCGGCAGTATCACCACCTTCGACGGAGATATCGGTCGAAGTGATATCTTCACCTTCAGCCGCTTTTTGTATGCTTTCGATATAGGTTGCGTGTTCGTGTCCGGCTAGAATCACGTCAAACTTGTCGGCCATCTCTGCTGCTATCTTGTGAACACCGGCGCCGCCTTCCGAGCTACGTCCGATATGGAAAGCACCAACGATGACATCTGGATTGAATTTTTCAATCAACTCATCAACCGCCGCACGGGTAGAGGCTAACTCTTCATCAAACTTAAGACCCGCAAAGTGTCCTGGGGCAGAAGCTTCCCAGTTAGGTACGTTAGACGGTGTCACACCAACGATAGCAACCTTAGCGCCATCGACTTCAAAGATTTGGAAGGCACGAATGTAGTTCGCGCTGTTTTCTTCCCACTTGATGTTATTCGATACAACGGCACCGTTGAAATGGTTCAGGTTACGGTCGATAAAGCTACGTTCGAAGTTAAATTCATGGTTACCGGGAACCCAAAGGTCGAAACCAAGTGAGTTTAAGGTAGAAACGACAGGGTGAGTAGGGTCATCGTTGAAGAGTTGAGCAGAGTTGCCTTGAACGGTATCACCGATATCGATCAAGATCATATTTGGATTATTTGCTTTTTCTGTTTCAAGCAAAGTTGAGATACGGGTTAAACCTGCATCTGAATCTACGGCATCGAGCGCATAATCATAGCCAAAGATACGGCCGTGTAGATCCGATGTTGCACCGATAGTAATGGTAACTTCGTCGACTTCGTTTTGACTCTTTACCACGATATCCGGTGTATTTGTCAGTGTTTTACCTTGTGTGACGATAGGTGCATAACCACTGTCTGTATTAATTATTGTTTCATCATCCGAGCACCCGGCTAAAGCAGCGAGTACGGCTAAACACAGTACACTGCGATTAGTTTTTTTCATTATCAACCCCGTATTATTTTTAATTGTGCATTAATTGCACATATATTGACTAAGGCGAATTGTGACTAGTGCTAATATTGTGATTAAAAGTTATCCCAATATTTTTTAAAACTTCAGTAAAGCATTGTTAATCAGATTATTTGATCTACCACAAATGTGGAGTGTTTAAATAAATTTTGCACAAAACTTTTCTGGAATTTTAATAATACGCCTCAGCGTTTCGGTTAATTATCAAATGATTAATTAGCTACTTTTTAATAACTTTTAATTAACCGAACTGGATTATATCGGCTTGAGTATTAATGATAGTGATCGGTTTCACACATAAAGCGTTACAAAGAGATACATCTGTGTTGTAAAAATACACAACTGAGTGTTCGGTAACCTGTTTTGACTACTGATAGGGGGTGAACAGGCATTGAACTGATGATATTAGAAATGTTTTATACTAATTGTAATTGCTTGAACATTTTTGGGTATTTACTTTTTTATCTTGCACTGTTCTGATTTATAAACAATGAATAAATTAGTTTTCAACTCATAATATATTTCAGACAGTCTGATTATCGCTCAAAAATTATTTTTTAATTATATTTTTGTGAGGTGCAGTAATCGATTATTGGCTGGCATGGGAAGGTCTGCTGTTAATGTAAGGTCATGGTTGACTGCTAATGCCTGTATCCATTCAATATCTCGAATTGCACTGCGATGATCTCTCTCTTTTAACCATATATCGAACCTGGCATTACTTTCACTGCTGTAATCGCCTCCGTAATTAAATGGGCCATAGATACAGAGTTGTCCCCTTGTCACTAAATGCTCCCCTATGCCGTTGAAGAAGGCTTCAACCGCCTCTTTCGACATGATATGCAAGGTATTGGCGGTAAAGATAGCATCTACAGCGTTTGATTTAGCCAGTGGCCAAGCCTTTGTAACATCCAATGCCAATGGGGCTTTTAGATTAGGGAGACATGTTTGGGCTAAACGCATCTCTATCCCTTCGAGATAGGCCTGCTGATCGCTGGTTTGCCAGGTAAGATGAGGCAAATGTTTGGCAAAATAAACCGCATGCTGTGCGCTGCCGGTGCCGATTTCTAATACATGGGTTGATTGAGAAAAAACAGTCTTAATGACGTCCAGTATCGGGGCTTTATTGTTTTCACACGATTGAGAGAAGGGTAATTGGCTCATAGTGACAATTTACTCAGATTATTTGAGGGATAAAAAAGCACGGCTATTGCCGTGCTTTTAACTGTTCTATCAATAGCAGAGTCGATAGCTATACAAGAAAGCTTACTTAGCGAGTAGGCCACGGCTACGAAGCAGAGGGTCGATACCCGCTTCTTTACCACGGAACTGCTTGTAAAGCTTCATTGGATCTTCGCTGCCGCCTTGTGATAATACGTTGTTTCTGAAGGCATCGGCGGTGGCTCTGTCGAAAATACCGTTTTCTTTGAAGGCTTCGAAAGCATCGGCACCCAGAATATCAGACCATAAGTAGCTGTAGTAACCTGCAGAGTACCCACCAGAGAAGATGTGTGCAAAATATGTGCTGCGGTAACGCGGCGCAATTTCGCCAATCAAGCCCATCTTGTTCAGTGACTCAGCTTCGAATGCTGCAGCATCTTTTGGCGTGAAGTCGGTGACTGTGTGCCAATCGAGATCGAGTTTAGTGGCAGCCATATATTCAACGGTAGCAAAACCTTGGTTGAATTTACTGGCTGCCTGGATCTTCTTAACCAGTTCTTGTGGTATCACTTCACCTGTTTTGTAGTGTTTAGCAAATTGTGCCAACACTTCAGGTTGTGTCATCCAGTTTTCCATCACTTGAGATGGGAACTCAACATAGTCACGTGGTACAGAAGTACCCGCTTGTGAACGATATTTAACATTGGAAAGCATACCGTGAAGTGCATGACCAAATTCATGGAATAGGGTGCTGGCTTCATCGAATGTTAACAGTGCTGGCTCATCACCGACCGGACGAGGGTAGTTCAACACGTTAACAATGATAGGCTTAGAATCTACGCCATTCATGTTGTATTGCTGACGGTAGGAGTTCATCCATGCTCCGCCACGCTTAGAGTCACGTACATAGTAATCGCCCATGAAGATGGCCATTAGTGAGCCATCTTTGTCGAATACTTCCCATGTACGTACTTCATCGTTGTACTTCGGCAGATCGGTACGCTCTTTCACTGTTATACCGAAGAGACGGTTAGCTGTGTAAAATACGCCCTTAAGTGTATTTTCCAGTGAGAAGTAAGGGCGAGTCTGCTGTTCGTTAAAGCTGTACTTAGCAACACGGATCTTGTCTGAATAGTAAGCCCAGTCCCAAGCCGCCAATTTGAAGTTACCGCCTTCAGAGTCGATAAGCTCCTGCATTACTGCGACTTCTGCTTTCGCTTGTCCCAGTGCTGCTGGCCAAACCTTGTTTAAGAGTTCATATACATTTTCAGGTGTTTGGGCTGTTCGCTCTTCGAGCACTAGATGCGCATGGGTTTTGTAACCCATCAATTGTGCACGTTCGGCGCGAAGTGCAGCCATTTTTGCTAGTAGCTTTTTATTATCATTAGCGTTGTCGTTATTGCCGCGTTCGATGTAACCGTTATAGATTTTCTCACGCAATTCGCGATTATCGGCATAAGTTAAAAACGGTGTGATAGAAGGGCGAGATGTGGTGAATACCCACTTCCCTTCATGGCCGCGCTTGGACGCAGTCTGCGCCGCATTGCTGATCACATCGGCTGGCAGGCCTGCAAGGTCAGCTTTATTGTCGATGACCAATTCAAATGCATTGGTTTCTGCCAGCAAGTTATCACCAAATTCAAGGCTCAACTTGCCAATCTCTTCGTTCAATGCTCTAAGTTTGGTTTTATCGGCTTCGCTTAGGTTCGCTCCACCACGAGTGAACGACTTGTAGGTGTCTTCCAAAAGCTTAGATTCAGCGACATCGAGGTTTAAGCTATCACGTTGTTCGTATACTGCTTTCACTTTTTGAAATAGCTGATCGTTCAATAAGACGTCATCACCCGCAGCCGAGAGTAGCGGTGAAATCTCTTTTGAGAGCTTCTGCAAGTCATCATTGGTATCTGCGCCGGTCAAGTTATAGAAAACGCTGGCGACTTTCGATGTCAGCTCACCAGAAAACTCCATCGCTTCGATGGTGTTAGCGAAGGTAGGCGCATCCGGGTTATCAATAATGGCTTGAATTTCAGCTTTGTGTTGGGCAATACCGGCTTTAAAGGCGGGTAGATAATGCTCAGTCTTGATCTTATCGAAATCAGGAATACCCATATAGGTATCGTATGGCTTAAAGAAAGGATTGGTTGCGTTATTTTCAATAATCTGCTGCGCAACTACATTCGGTGCCACATTAGCTTCCTTGGTCGCAGTTGTAGAAGAGCTACATGCGCCAAGAGCAAAAGTCAGTGCGATGGCTGACACGAGTGGTTTGAGGGTTAATCCCTTCATATTTTTATCCCCGGTTGGTTATTTGTATTTTGCTTGTGTTAATAGGTTAATCACTACGTCGGTGATCATAATCAAAAAAAAGACAGGATTTTACATTAGATGAAAAGTCTTAATCTGACGTTAAGTTCTTTTAAGTATCATGGTTGAAGGTGTTAACGCTATCAATTTATTGTTTTGTTTGTAACAAATGTTTCCAAAAGGCCGTTTTTATACATCAAATGGCTATTTTTGTGGCAAACTAGCTCAGATACTTGAAAACAATAACAAATGGAAATGTATGAAAAAGCTAGCTGTTGCCCTGCCTCTTGTCCTCACATCAATACTGCCTATCTATGCGCAGGCTTTGACCTCAAAAGCGGAGTCCACTGCTGACTATGCTGTAAAAACTTACGAAGCGGGAATGTTAGATTCATTAACAAGGTTGGTGAGTTACAAGACGGTTAGCGCTGAAGGTCATACTCCGGATACTCATCCTGAATTCATCGGTTTTAAGCATGAACTGAGTCAATTGAGTCAGAAGCTTGGTTTAGACTACTCTGATCATGGATATGTGTTATTAATTGGTCTGGGTAACAGCAAAAAGAAACTAGGTGTCATCACCCATGGGGATGTGCAACCTGCTAACCCTCAACTGTGGCAAAGCAATCCTTTTGTTCTCGATATGACATCACAACCTGGCAAGTTAGTTGGTCGGGGAACTGAAGATGATAAAGGCGCCATCGTCACAGCTATGTACGCGATGAAGTCGATTAAGGATAAGGGACTCAAATTAGATAGACGGATAGAGTTGATGGTGTATCTCGCCGAGGAGACCGATTGGGACCCGCTCAGAGCATTCTTGAAAAATTATACCCCGGCCGATATCAATATCACCATCGATGCCGAGTATCCCGTGGTGACGGCCGAGAAAGGGTGGAGCAAGATTAACTTTGTGATCCCGAGTCAAGCGATTGCTTCTCCGGGTGATAAACGTGCCCGGTTAACCTCATTCTCCGGTGGCGTCTTTTCGAGCCAGGTGCCACAGCAAGCCTTTGCTGAGATATCAGGGGTGAGCAGTGAGTTACAAACGGCCCTAAAAACTCAAGGGGCGAAACAGCAAGGCATGCAATTCCGCTTCGAGTCTGATGGCGATGTACTCACTATCATTGCGGAGGGCAAGGCGGCACATTCATCTGCACCCGAAGATGGCGTCAATGCGGTGACTCACCTGGCGGAGTTACTCTCGATTAATGACTGGCCGAGATCTCAGGCGGCACTGACCATGAGTTTTATCCATGAGATGGTTGGTCTGGGAATTTATGCCGAGCAGTTTGGTGAGATAGGGTATAAAGATGAATTTATGGGGGCGATGACCTTGGCCCCAACAGTGATCAAACAGACTACAGATGGCACCGAAGTTGTGATGAATCTGCGTAGACCCACAGGGAAGAGCCCTGAGTTACTCGATAGGCAAACACTCAAAGCGCTCAATGACTGGCAAGATAAACATGAAATAACGCTCATTGATATCGATACATATTGGGGAACCCCTATGGTGATGGATGATGCGCCTCATCTGGATACCTTGCTTAATGTGTTCTCACACTTTACCGGTGTGAAAGATCCTAAACCTGTTGCCATAGGCGGCTCAACCAACAGTAAACTCTTTCCAAATGCGTTGAGCTTTGGCCCAACTATGCCTGGTGTCGAATATACGGGGCATACAGAAGATGAATTTATGACCCATGAGCAGTTTATGCTTAACTTAAAGATGTATACGGCTGCGTTTATTGAGTTAGCGGCCGAGCAGTAACCGTTTCTGTTTATTAACTGGATAAATCGATACTTTAATCTTTTCACATGTCGACCAGTCTTAGCTTTAATTGAGTGCTAAGGCTGGTTGTTAGATGCGTACACTACCTGTGCAATATGCGCAAAAAACAGACCACCTATCATGCATTTAAATTAAATCTTATGCTCTGGTACGTGAGTGTTAATTAGTTTGTTTTTCTACACCTAAATTGACAAAAATCAATTATTTACTATGTGACATTTGTAACAATGCTGTTCATTCCTTCATCAGCTAATAAGAATTATAACTATGCGCAATAATCAGCCTGTGACGCAAAAGGAAAAGACCCTAACCGATAACTGTATCTTACTTTCAACGACCGATCTCGATGGCAACATTAAATATGCCAACGAAGGGTTCACCAGTGTCAGTGGGTACAGTTTTGATGAATTACACCGCCAGCCTCACAATCTTGTGCGACATCCTGATATGCCTGAAGCAGCATTCAAGTCGATGTGGGATAGAATAAAACAGGGCAAGCCTTGGATTGGAGTGGTGAAAAATCGCGCCAAGAGTGGTGACCATTACTGGGTCAATGCCTATGTGGCCCCCGTTTATGAAGATGGAAAAATTCACGAATACCAGTCTGTCAGAAGGAAGGCGACCGCCGACCAAATAAATAGTGCGACACGTATTTACGCCGACTTAGAAGCAGGCAAGAAGCCTAAGGCACTTAGCAAAGGTCTGCTGGGGTTTAGCGGTAAGCTATTTGCCTGTTTGCTGCTTACTGTGCTGTTAACTGCGGTCATTGCCACTTACTCGCCCTTTGTGGCATTTATTGCAGCCGCTATATTCGGCGCTATTGGTTTAAAGCTAATTCTTGCGCCTTTTAATACCCTGCTTGAAAAAGCTGTGAATATCATTGACGACCCACTCGCCACCGGGGTGTATGCAGGCAGACAGGATGAGTTAGGTAAGATAAGTTTTGCCTTGCAGTTCCTCATTACCGAGACTGGTGGGGTGGTAGGGCGTATGGCTGATTCGGCAGGCTCAATCGAGGGGCTCAGTAGCAGTTTGAACGATACGATATCCAATACCCGCGAGCGCGCCGACAGCCAGAGTCAACAGACCAGTCAAGCCGCGACTGCCATGGAGGAGATGAGCGCCAGCTTTGCCGAAGTGAGCAGTAATATCCACAGTGCAGCCGAAGAGATGACGACCAGTTATCGTTCGGCTGAGGAGGGTCATGAGCGGATGGAGATGGTGATTGAAGCCATCAATCAATTAAACGATGAAGTCGGCAACTTCTCTACCGTTGTGGCTTCTATCGAGCAAGATAGTCAGGACATCAATAACGTACTCGAGGTCATTCGTGGCATTGCCGAACAAACCAACTTACTTGCCTTGAACGCCGCTATCGAGGCTGCTCGAGCCGGGGAGTCGGGGCGTGGATTTGCCGTTGTGGCAGATGAAGTCCGTCAACTCTCGAGTCGTACAAGCGAGTCGACCTCTCATATCGAAACCATAGTGAGTAAATTCCGCGAAAGTACGATAAAAGCCACTCAAACTATGGAGTCCGGCCAGCGCAAGGCAGAGCAGTCCGTCGGACTCGCACAACAGGTCGATGAGTCTTTTGAGGGGTTACGCTCATCGATTGGTAAGATGAATGTGATGAGTGATGAAAATGCGTCTGCCATGTCACAACAGACCACCGTTGCGAACGATATCAGCCACTCTATTCAGGTGATCAACGAGTTGTCTCTGGAAAGCCTTGAGCAGACACAAGATGCGACGGAGCGTGGTCAGCAAGTGTCGAGATTGTCGGCTAAGACTCACAATTTATCTAAACAGTTTTGGCGCCAAAGCGTGCAGAGGAACTATTAAAGGTACAGACAGACTCGCTGTTAAGAAGAGTTTTGATGGGGGAAGCATAGTGCTTCCCCCATTTTTTTACGTGTTAATATCTTAAATTATACCAATCAGTATAAGAAAGTGATCTACTCAGCGTGTTTTTTGGCAACTAATTCAAGGCGAATGGATGATGGAATGGTTGTTCCCTTGTGAGGCCATTCAACGGCGAAGTAGGCAGCCAAAAACACGCCTAACAGGCGAGTTTTAGCGCTTCTGATGCTGTGTTAACGAGCTTGAACCTAGTTCAACTATGCTCTTCACTCGTTGCGAGCAAGACGGTCTTGTATATTCCCGACATACTAAAGACATTCCCTCCCTGGAGGTCAGATGTTGCAAATGTCATTTATGCCCGACTATATGGATATAGGAGGTAGAGTCACGCATGGAGCAGTTACCGAGGAGCAATTAATGACCTTGCCTCTGAAGCGCTAAATTCTCGCTGAGCGATCACATCTTTATACTGATTGGTATTAGTAACCAGCGGTTTCACTGCCTGCACGTCTGGGATCCGATGCGCCAAAAATACCTCGTTCGGTGACCATAATCGATTGGGTCGAGCCTATGGCATTGTTGACTTTTACCTTGTGTCCTTTAGCTTCCAGGAGTTCTATGGTATCTCTGTTGAGGCTCTGTTCGACTCTGAGGAGATCGGGTAGCCATTGATGGTGAACCCGCGGAGCTGCGGTTGCCTCGGCAATATTCAGATCATGATCGATAACATTCATGATGACCTGCATCGTGGTGGTGATTATCCGTGAGCCTCCGGGGCTACCCGTCACGATAAATGGCTTGCCATCTTTCATCACTATGGTCGGGCTCATGGAGCTCAGTGGACGTTTACCTCCTTCGACCGCGTTTGCTTCACCGCCAACCAGCCCATAACCATTTGGGGTACCGGGTTTAGCGGAGAAGTCATCCATCTCATTATTAAGCAGAATACCAGTGCCTTTTGCGACAAGGCCGGAGCCATAACTGAAATTCAGGGTATAAGTGTTTGAAACGGCATTGCCCCATTGGTCGACAACGGAGTAATGGGTGGTTTGATCACTTTCATAGGGCACTAAATTGCCTGGTTTAATATCACTGCTGGGTGTGGCCTTATTGATGTTGATCTGACTGGCTAGATGCTTAGCGTAATCTTTGCTGATAAGCGCCTGAACCGGTACGTTATAAAAATCAGGGTCTCCGAGATATTCACTGCGATCCGCATAGGCGCGTTTCATCGACTCTGTCATCAGATGGAGAGTGGCCGCGGTATTGTGTCCCAGTTTATCGATGGGATAGGGCTCTAACATGTTGAGCATTTCGATGATGTGTATGCCACCCGATGAAGGAGGAGGCATAGAGACCACCTGATAGCCCCGGTAATCACCTTGTACCGGTTTACGCTCAACAACCCGATAGTTTTTCAGGTCTTCGAGTGTCATAACTCCGCCGGCATCTTGTATTGTTGAGACTATCTTCTGCGCTGTCTCGCCTTGATAAAAACCCTTGCTGCCATGTGTGGCGATAAGTGTGAGGGAGTGAGCTAACTCAGGCTGTTTGAGTGTCTCCCTGACTTTATAATCACTGCCATCGGCTTTATAAAATATCTTTGCAGAGCTGGGCCATTGGGCGATGCGCTTCTTCAGGCCCGTTAGCGATGTTGAGAGATCCGGGGTGACTTCAATACCCTCTTTGGCCATGTTAATCGCGGCTGCCGTGACCTGTTTCATCGTCATGGTGCCATACTTTTGCAAAGCCAGTTCCATTCCCATGACGGTTCCCGGTACACCGACGGCCAAACCATGCTCACGGCTTAAGCGTGAGTCGGGATCGCCTTTTTCATCGAGGAAAATATCTCTGTGAGCCTTAGCGGGCGCCATCTCCCGATAGTCGATGGCGATTGTTTTATTAGGCTCAGCAAGATGTACCATCATAAAGCCGCCGCCACCGAGATTACCGGCTCTGGGCAGAGTCACCGCAAGGCTAAATCCCACGGCAACGGCCGCATCAACGGCGTTTCCTCCCTGTTCTAATATCTCTACTCCCGCGCGCGTAGCCAGCGCTTCCTGACTGGAGACCATGCCATGTTCGGCCCAAATAGGTTGTACTGTGGCCATATGGCTATATATTGAAGGTTCAGCCGCTTGTATCGATGGCACATGCAGTGCTGCCGACAGACTGAATAAAGGGACGGCGATAGACATGGCAACAAATAGGGTCTTTAACGGGCGCATGAGTGCTCTCTGTTAGTTTTTTTAATTAGTTATCAGTGCAATGTGACGCGAAAAAATAAAAAAAGCAAGTTGGCAAATGAGGAGAGGTTGTTTGGTAAACCAAGAGTTTCGAATCGAGTTCGTTGAGGATATCGCATCGATCCCCGCTATAGAGTGGAACCGATTGATGTCTGAAAAGAGGAAGGCTTGCTGCCCATTTAATCGCCATGAATATCTGTTGGCACTGGAAAGCAGTGGCGCCGTGAGTCCGAAAACAGGTTGGACGCCTATGCATCTAACGGTATTTATGGGTCAATATCGTATTGCCGTTATGCCTCTTTACAGCAAGATGCACTCCTATGGAGAATATGTGTTCGACTGGGCCTGGGCCGAGGCATATGAGCGAAATCAGGTGCAATATTATCCTAAGCTATTGAGTGCCATTCCCTTTACCCCTGTGACTGGAAGGCGTCTCGGGATCTGTGAGACATTAAATTCTGCTCAAATTGAAGGTGTCTGGTCGAGTATTGTCAATGCTCTAAATCAACTACTCGAGAAAGAAGGCTTCTCCGGTTGGCACTGTTTATTCCTTCCCAAACAGCAGTTCACTGATTTCGCTAAACGACAGGCATTGATGCGCACCGGCACTCAGTTTCACTGGTTCAATAAAAACTACACCTCTTTTGAAGACTACTTATCTGGGATGAGCGCGAGAAAACGTAAAAATATTCGCAAGGAGCGTCAAAAGGTTCGACAACATGGTCTGAAACTCAGGTTTATCGATGCTTGTGATATTACAGAGTCTCAGTGGCGTAGCTTTTATCTCTGCTATCAAGTGACTTACGCGAAACGATCGGGTCATTATGGTTATCTTAATCTGAATTTTTTCAAGAAACTTGGCCAAACCATGGCCGATTGCGTCAAGTTGCTGATTGTTGAAGATACTAAACATGAAGAGGGGGCAACGGAGGTCATGCTGGCATCAGCCCTTTTTTTTAATAGTGGTACTCATCTTTATGGACGATATTGGGGAGCACTTCAAGAATATGACGCTTTACATTATGAAGCCTGCTATTACTCAGGCATAGAGTATTGTATTGAGCAGGGATTAGCAGTCTTTGACGCCGGGGCACAGGGGGAGCATAAGCTAGCGAGAGGATTTGAGCCTGTGACCACTTATTCTAATCATGAGATCGCTCACCCAGCTTTTCGTGAAGCCATCGAGGCATTTACTCATCAAGAAACGGAGCAGAATAAGCGATACATGATAGAGTCGCTCAAGTCGTCACCGTTTAAAGATAAGGCTGACTGATTGAGGCTTGCTCTGAATTAATCAGCACACCTTATGTCTGCTTTATTGTATCTTGTGTCTTGCTTAGAAAAGCTAACCCAGCGCCAACCAGAAACCCACGCCTACCATGAGAGAACCTGCAATACGGTTCATCCATTTGATGTTATCGCCTCTGGTCAGAAACACTTTCAGGCTCTTTCCGCCGGTAGCATAAGCCGTCATGCTGACAAACTCGGTAAACATGATCACACTCAACAGGGCGATGAACTGAGGGGCGAGAGCCTTATCGACATTAATGAAGGGAGGCAGGAGGGATATCATGAAGGCCCATCCTTTAGGGTTGGCGATGGCGGTGATGAAGCCTTGAGAAATCAGTGCGCCGTTACTGATACTGTTTGTTTGGCTATCGAGCTTAGCCATCTTACCTTTAGCACGCCACATTTGTACGCCTATGTAGGCAAGGTAGAGTCCACCGACCCACTTTAAGATGTCAAATAATTGCGGATAGTGGAGCATGATGCTGGCGACGCCCATAACGGCAGCGACGGCCACGAGCGCTACGCCAACTAACTCGCCTATCATCATCCAAAAGGTGCGTTTGATGCCGATACTCATACCCAAAGTCATGGCAAGTGTCATACACATTCCCGGCGTAATCGATACGAAGAAGAAGGTCGGGATAAAAACGGCGAGTAGGGCGAGATCTGGCATCTGTATTATGGTGTCATAGGTTTGATTTGGTTGGACAGTGTAGATAATTATTCGCTGTGTGAAAACAAAAAACCAGCCAAGATGGCTGGTTTTACTTTTACTTAACCTGATTTTAGCTTTTTGGACAGCTAAAGCACACCGCGGCGCTGTTGATCGCGCTCAATAGACTGAAACAGTGCGGTAAAGTTTCCCTCTCCGAATCCCAGATTATTCTTACGCTGAATGATCTCGATGAAGATAGGCCCGAACAGGTTTTTAGTGAAGATCTGTAACAGGTAACCCTCTTCGTCGCCATCGACTAAGATCTGATGGTGTTTAATTTTTTCTCTGTCTTCTGTCACCTGTGGCAGTTTTTCGAAGATGGTGTCGTAATACTCAGGGATAATATCTAAAGTTTTAATTGATGAACCTTCCATCGCATCTAGTGACGCGACAATATCACGACTTCGAAATGCCAGGTGCTGAACACCTGGTCCATCATATTCTCTGAGATATTCATCGATCTGATTCTTGTCACTGCCTTTGCCTTCATTAATCGGGATACAGAAGCTGCCATCGGGTGAACGAAGTGCATAAGAGACTAAGGCCGTTTGGGCCCCTTTAATATCGAAGTAACGCACTTCGGTGAAGCCAAAAATGTCTTTGTAGAAGTTAGCCCAATGTTCCATCGTTCCTTTGTATACATTGTTTGTCAGGTGATCGACTTCGATAAAACCTTTCTCTTGCGTGATCACAGGCTCTTCAAGGTCGACGAAATCATTCTGATAGATATTATTTTCACTGCCGAAGACGTCGATAAAGTAGATCAGGCTGTCGCCAATACCATAAATGGCAGGGTAAGGGTGGTCTTTGATTTCATCTGCTGCGGGTTTAGCGCCGCGTGCTACGGCACCTTCGAAAGCAAATTTAGCATCTTCTACGCGCCAGCCCATCGAACAGATCGCCGGGCCGTGATTCTTAGCGAACTGGGCAGAAAAGCCGCGAACTTCGTTGTTCAGTAAAAAGTTAATGTCGTTCTGCTTGTAGTAGCTAATATCTTTCGTTTTACTTTTCTTAAGTTTAGAAAAACCGAAATCAATAAACACTTGATGCATGAAATCAAGATCTGGGGTGGCAAATTCTGTAAATTCTATGCCCAGTAACCCCAGTGGATTTTGTTCGCTCGCCATTGTCTTGTCCTCGTTTAATTTGTTACTACTCGCTGCCATTCTTCGATGACTTTCGGGTGACGCTAACATCTCACAGATGTTCGACTTAGCCGATATTTCCCCTGGAGGCGGTAGTGGTTTCATGCATCTCAACAGATGCTTAATATTTCAGTTTTACAAATTAACTACTCTGGTTAACTGCCCGGAGGTTAACCACCTTAGTTGAACTCGGCAGTTTTTATTAATTTGTGACATACCTATCAATTTAGTTGCTCAAACCAGCAAAAAAAAGAATAATAATTGCGGCAACTCAATCACAATTTTAGATTGTGTCTTTAGGTTTACACTGGTGAGGTGGATATGCGGGTCGATGTGGATGCATTTAAACTGCTGGAGGTACTGGTCGAAGAGGGGAGCTTCTCTAAGGCTGCAGAGCGATTACATAAGGCTCAATCGGCGGTGAGTTATCAGGTGAAAAAACTTGAGCTGCACTTAGGTGTAAACCTATTTTGTCGCGATCAATACAGGGCAGAATTAACACCTGAAGGTAAAGTCATCCTTGCCGAGGGGCAAAAGTTGCTGCAAAACCTTGCAAATATTGAACATTTGGCAAGCAGGTTTAGTGAGGGATGGGAACCTAAACTCGAATTGGTAGTTGATGGCGCTCTTCCTATGGAGCCGATAATGAAAGCCCTGAAGCGTATGGCATCTCAACAGGTACCAACTAAGATCCAGCTAAATATGGAGTTTTTAGGTGGCGTTCAGGCTAGATTTGAGCGAGACAATGCCGATCTTATGTTAGTGAAAGACTATCGGACCGGACCTAATTATCGTCCTCAACCACTTCCGGATATTGAGAGTGTATTAGCGGTTAGCAGCGATCATCCACTCGCGAATGAGAAAAGCGTGTCACTATTTGATCTGCAACGATATGTCGAGCTGACGATTGAAGACTCATCACCCGAGATCAATTATCGAGATGACCTTCAGTTTGGTGGCGATAAAGTGTTCTACCTTTCAGGCTTTATTATGAAAAAAAATGCACTGGAGATGGGGTTAGGCTTTGGTTGGATGCCGGATTTTCTCATTCATGAAGAGCTAATTCGTGGAGACTTGGTCGAGGTCGACTTTCAAGGCGGAAGCCGATACAGCTTTACCCCGCAATTGGTGTCCACGATGGAGCGTCCACTGGGGAAAGCGGGCCGGCTATTTACGGACTTAATTCTAGAAGAGTTTTCCAAAGTAAACTTATAAGTTACCAATATAGCAGAGGTCGTTCTGAATCTAAGGCCTTGTTACCTATTCCTCGCTTCGATATTGCATTTTTGCGTCGCAAAATGAAAATGACGAACAAATTTTGAGGAATCAAATTGGGTTTAAAATATTTTTTCAACCCTCCTCCAGCGTACATTTTGTCAGCTTAAAGTATTCTCATCGACTTAGCGTTTTTGAGTGCTTGTCTATGATATCAATAGTTAAAAGACTCGATTAAGCCGTATCTCATACTGT
>Ga0209272_10001254_pt1 | contig 16559 bp, 18 predicted proteins | sample tdDd002_FD_187125 | JGI IMG/M metagenome (GOLD analysis project Ga0209272, IMG submission 187125) | Marine sediment microbial communities from the Atlantic coast under amendment with organic carbon and nitrate - tdDd00.2 (SPAdes)... | ecosystem: Environmental > Aquatic > Marine > Coastal >... | reverse complement strand
TAGTTAAGACGATGCGTGCATCTATTTGGGCTCTAGGTCCACTGGTTGCTCGTTTTGGTCAAGGCCAAGTTTCACTACCTGGTGGTTGTGCTATTGGTGCTCGTCCGGTGGATTTGCATATTCATGGTCTAGAGCAGCTTGGTGCGACGATTACACTAGAAGATGGTTATGTAAAAGCGAATGTTGATGGCCGTCTGAAAGGCGCGCACATTGTGATGGATAAAGTCAGCGTAGGTGCGACGATTACTATCATGTGTGCAGCAACGCTGGCGGAAGGCAAAACAGTGCTTGATAACGCAGCACGTGAGCCTGAGATTGTTGATACAGCGGACTTCTTGAATAAGCTAGGCGCTAAAATTTCTGGCGCAGGCACAGATACCATCACGATTGAAGGTGTTGAACGTCTAGGCGGTGGTAAGCACTCTGTCGTTGCAGATCGCATTGAAACAGGTACTTTCCTTGTGGCTGCAGCTGTTTCTGGTGGTAAAGTTGTATGTCGTAATACCAGCGCGCATCTATTGGAAGCGGTATTAGCTAAGCTTGAAGAAGCGGGTGCTCATGTTGAAACCGGTGAAGATTGGATCTCTGTTGACATGACAGGCCGTGAGTTAAAAGCGGTAACGGTTCGCACTGCACCTCATCCAGGTTTTCCTACCGATATGCAAGCACAGTTCACGCTACTGAACTTGATGGCGAAAGGTGGCGGTGTAATTACAGAAAACATCTTTGAAAATCGTTTCATGCATGTACCAGAGCTTATGCGTATGGGCGCTAAAGCTGAGATTGAAGGCAACACTGTTATTTGTGGTGATGTAGAAGAGTTGAGTGGCGCTCAAGTGATGGCAACTGACCTTCGTGCATCGGCAAGCCTTGTGATTGCAGGTTGTATTGCGAATGGTGAAACCATTGTTGATCGTATTTACCATATCGACCGTGGCTACGATAAAATTGAAGATAAGCTGTCAGCTTTAGGCGCAAACATCGAACGATTTCGCGACTAATTTAAAATTCAGCTAACATTTGTAAGCCGAAACGTCAGTTTCGGCTTTTTTATGAACGATAGATCAGTTAGAGTCTTGTTCAATTTCTTTGACTCACTGTGTTCTTGGAGAACAACAATGATTGCACTACTACGTGTATTGGCTGTTGCGATATTTGCAATTGTGATGTTTATCTTTGGTTGCGGCTACTGTTTACTGAGCCCACGTAACCCAAAACATGTTTTTACCTTTGGCCGCTTGTTCGGCAAGATGTCGCGTATTTTTGGGATCAAGCTTGAATTACGTTTGCCTGAAGATGCGTATAAGCGAGGTCAGCACATCTATATTGCTAACCACCAAAATAACTGGGACTTATTTACGGTTTCATCGGCAGTCACCCCAAAGGTGGTGACAGTTGGTAAGAAAAGCTTAGCGTGGATGCCGCTATTTGGGCAGTTATACTGGCTAACAGGCAACATTTTGATTGACCGTGCTAACCGCTCTAAAGCAAAAGGCACCATTGATCAGGTGGTTGATCAAATGAAGCAAAGTGATGTGTCTGTTTGGATGTTCCCTGAAGGTACACGCTCTCGTGGTCGTGGTTTGTTGCCATTTAAGACTGGTGCTTTCCATGCTGCGGTAGGTGCTCAATTGCCGATCGTACCTATCGTATGTAGTTCGACTTCAGGTATTAAACTCAATCGTTGGAACAACGGTCACGTGATTGTTGAAATGTTGCCTCCAGTGAGCTGTGAGGGCTTTGGTAAAGAAAACGTGCGTGAACTAGCGACAACATGTCGAGAGCAGATGAAAGCGAAGCTAGAGGCCTTAGATAAAGAAGTTGCCATGCTAAATCAGCAAGAGGGCGTAAAAGCCTAACCGCAACTGGTTTATTCAAATAGTAAACGCGTCCATTATTGAATTAATGGGCGCGTTTTTGTTTTTCCTTATCTAACAGCAATACCTACATCGAGTGTGTCTAGCCAATCTAGAAAACGAGGAATATTATCCCCAGTAAAAATCGCGCCATGTTGCGGACACAGCATTTCAATCTCCAGCTTGCTTACTCGTTCTACCCAGGCATGTTTTGCTTTGTTTGATGGCATCCAACGTCGATGAAAGTACTCCATTTTGGCTACATGCTGCTCGAAATCCTCAACAAAGAAAGGGGCTTCCGGTTTATCCAGCGCGGCTCCGATATCCCCAGACATCAATATCTTTGCTTTAGGGTCATAGACAGAAAAATTACCAGATGAATGCATGTAATGGGCTGGAATAAACTGAATATCGAGTCCGCCTAGAGAGAGGCTTCCTCCTTCATCTTTAATAGGGGAGAAGTTAATTGATTCCATGCCAAAGTGGCGAATAAACCCTTCCCATAGCCATGGAGAGTAGAGCGTAGCACTGGGGAGAGCTTTGTCCCATAAGCCTAGCGAGGAGATGATGTCAGGATCTTGATGAGAGGCAAATAGATACTTTATTTGATCTATGGGTACTTCTTTCACAACGCTACTTAGCATTGATGAAAAAAGCTCAATGCCTCCAGGGTCTAGCAATACAGCCTGATCCTCATTAACGATCATATATTGATTAGTATCTATAATTTTTTCTGGTTTGAGCGGATCTCTAGCAAACATTACCCATCTATGCGTGCCCTCTTTAAACAGAACTCTTGATTGCATAATCTTCCTTATCAAATAACGAGAATAGCTTTAGTGACTGTAAAACATGTTCACGTATCGCCTCGGCAAAAGTTTGCACGTTATCGGCAATAGCATTTAGTTGATCCTTAAACTGTTCAGCGACTTGGGAGGCTTCAACACTGAGCATGGTCGAAATAATCAGGGCGACTCTTAGTTCTGCATACAGGCTCTGTAGAGAGCTATGAAGGTCCTTGGAGTCTTTATCGAAAGTATGGCAGAGTGCATCAAATTCAGCTTTACACTGGGCCCTAGTGATATCGAGACTATGTAAGTAGGGAGCACTTTTAGCGCGGCGATATACGGCTTCGAAATGCTGTAAAACTGCAAGTGAACGTGCGCTTGCTGTGGCTACTTGGCTAAGGTTTTGAGCTTTACGGTTAATTTCACTTGAGGTGGTGAGCGTTAGTCTGACGAGTTCATCTATAGAATCGGTAATTGGATGGAACCCAGCTGCACTTTCACCTGCTCTTAAGGCAAGAGCTCGGGCGTTACTTGCAACAAGCTGAAGTTGTTTAGCGATCATGACACCATGATTAAGTTCGGCTGATACTTCCGCGGCAATGATAAACAGTTGCTTCTTCGCCATAGTATTTCCTTATGCATTTTGTGGAATAACTATAGGCGTAAATTTGGGCTTGTGCCAATGTGCTCTGTGGTTAGGTTAAAGAGGGGAGGGATGATTGAGGTAAACGGAGTTGAAGATTGTAGAGACGAAAAAAAACCAAGCCTTTCGACTTGGTTTCTAAAAGTGGCTCCTCCTGCTGGGCTCGAACCAGCGACCTGCGGATTAACAGTCCGTCGCTCTACCAACTGAGCTAAGGAGGAATTATTCTTTTAAGCTCTTTTCATAAAGAAAAGAATGGTGCCGACTACCGGAATCGAACTGGTGACCTACTGATTACAAGTCAGTTGCTCTACCTACTGAGCTAAGTCGGCACACTAAATTGGCTCCTCCTGCTGGGCTCGAACCAGCGACCTGCGGATTAACAGTCCGTCGCTCTACCAACTGAGCTAAGGAGGAATTGTCCATTAGGAAAAGAAATGGTGCCGACTACCGGAATCGAACTGGTGACCTACTGATTACAAGTCAGTTGCTCTACCTACTGAGCTAAGTCGGCGCACTATATTTCTTTTCATGTTGTTGTCTTAATCAGACACCAACAAATAAATTGTGGTGCCCGGAGGCGGAATCGAACCACCGACACGAGGATTTTCAATCCTCTGCTCTACCGACTGAGCTATCCGGGCGACGAGGTGTATTAAAAGGCTTTTCCGGTTTCAGGTCAACATTAAAATGCAAAAAAAATATCGTTTGTTGTTTTTCTATACTTAATGGGCTGTTTTTGTTCATTTTGAGCAAGAAATGTATAGAGACCAACGTAGGTTATATGTTGGAAGAGTCTTGTTTGTCGGGGTTAGAGACGAAAAAAGCACGCTTTAAAGCGTGCTTTTGTTCGTTTAGCGGCTGAATCAGTGCTTAACAGTAAACTTGCTTAGCCAGTTTTCTAGCTCATTAGCTACTTGAGCTAGGCTTTGGGTACTGTTATGACTCTCTGTAACTACACCACTTAATTGGGTACCGCTTTCTTCAATCATGTTGATACGTTTAGAAATATCATCACTTACTTGGGTCTGTTCTGCCGCAGCAGTGGCAATTTGATGACTCATTTGTGAGATAGATTCCAGTGCGACAACAATCTGCTGTAGTGCTTCAGAAGCATTTTGCGACTCTTCTACAGTGCTTTCACTGGTTTCAGCACACACTTCCATTGTTTGAATAGCGTTGCGCGAACCTTCTTGCAGGTTATTGATCATTAGCTGAATTTCTTTGGTGCTATCTTGAGTTCGGCCCGCAAGGTTGCGAACTTCATCTGCTACAACCGCAAAACCACGACCTTGCTCACCAGCACGAGCTGCTTCAATCGCTGCGTTTAATGCAAGTAAATTGGTTTGTTCCGCGATATCACCGATAACATCAAGAACTTTAACAATGTTGTTTACGTCATTGTCTAAGTCAGCAACGGCTTTGCTTGCAGCTCCAAGTTGGCCAGCAAGACCTTGAATATTGTCTACCGTGTTGTGGATCAGCTGTTGAGTATGTTGAGACTGTTTATCTGCTTCATCGGTATTACGCGCAGTATCACTCGCAGAATCTGCAACGTTGTTGGCTGACGATGCCATTTCTGTCATTGCAGTGGCGATCATTTCAGTTGATTGCTGCTGAGAGTCTGTTAGCTGAGCAATACTGGCTGCGCGATCTTCTACGTTGGCTAATTCGCCGCGTAGGGCATGCATAGAGCCACCTAAGTTCTCAACCAATTGTGCTAAAGATAGGCTCATCTTCTGAACGGCTTCATAAATACTGCCTTCAGGCGCCTTTTCACTGAATGTCGTTTGGATATGGCCTTTTGCAACATCTTGAACAGCTTTACGAACGTCTTGTGGCTCACCACCGAGCAGTGCAAGCATGCGACGTATCGAGACAATAAGAGAGGCGAGAATGACACCAGCAATAGCTAAACATAGTAGTAACTGCCATTGTGCGGTCGACCAGAAGCGAGCATTTACTTCATTGAAGCCAATTCCGGTACCGACAACCCAACCCCAGTGTGGTGTTCTTTCGGCGATAGAAAGTTTTTCTTCAATGCTGCCATCTGGCAGTTTTTGGGTCCAAGTATATTCGACGATTTGGCCAGTTTTACGACCTAGTACGTCTAAGATCAATTGACCGACACTATTACCGCTGCCATCTTTAAAATCATGGAAGCTAGTACCATGTAGTTGAGGGTCAAGTGGTGTCGCAATGAAAGTCATGTTTTCATCGGCGACATAAACATATTCATTGTCTTTGTAGATGTTGTTACGCAGTAGACGAGTTGCAAGCGCCTTAGCTTCATCTTCTTCAAGTGTCCCTTCAATAGACATTTTTTCGACTTCGGTAAGAATGCTGTAAGCACTCTTAAAAAGCTCTGTCACTCGTGCTTTGTTATCCAAATTACTTGCTACACGTAGCGTCCATAAACCTGTCGCGGTTAAAGCCAGTAAGGCAATCAAGATAATTCCTGACAACAAATAAGCTTGTGTCTTTAGTTTCATAAAATTCGCTCACAAAAGGGTTGTTTTTATGTTTTCGGCAGCTAAATAAATACCTGTAATATTTTTTTAATCATATTTCAGATTATGAGAAGTCAGTAGTGACATGGGTTGAAACTATGATTTGGATTAAATTTTAGGGGTGAAAAAAGTATTAAGAAAGAAAAGGCAAGTAGTGGAGTACAGTGATTGGGAAAAAATAACTAAAGTAATTCGTTGGAGTAATGGCTAAAGGAGGGAGGAAGAACTGAGCTATGAAACAAAAAAAGCCAAGTCTTTCGACTTGGCTTCTAATGTGGCTCCTCCTGCTGGGCTCGAACCAGCGACCTGCGGATTAACAGTCCGTCGCTCTACCAACTGAGCTAAGGAGGAATTATTTGTTGTGTATCGTATCTAAACAATGCACCAAATAATGGTGCCTCGAGGCGGAATCGAACCACCGACACGAGGATTTTCAATCCTCTGCTCTACCGACTGAGCTATCGAGGCAAAAAATGGTGCCGACTACCGGAATCGAACTGGTGACCTACTGATTACAAGTCAGTTGCTCTACCTACTGAGCTAAGTCGGCGACACTTTATTTTGCGTTGCTCGTGCTAATTGTTATCAGCACCAACAATATCAAATTGTGGTGCCCGGAGGCGGAATCGAACCACCGACACGAGGATTTTCAATCCTCTGCTCTACCGACTGAGCTATCCGGGCTAACGGAGCGCTATTAAACGGATTTTCGGTCTTGCCGTCAACTTGTTTTTTTAAAAAAAATCAAAAAAGTGGTTAACTGCTGACAATTTAGGCGTTTTGAGCGATTAAGTTTTCCCTGAGTTAAAATCTTTTTTGTAGTTTGTAACTTTTTCTAAGTATCTGCGTGCTTCTGCATTGGGATGTTTCTTTGTCAGCGCCCAATAAACTTGGTTCGGTTGCAGAGAATTCAAATCTCGCATCGCTCTTTTTCTATCATTGCGATTGAAAGTGTTCAAAACTCCACCGGTTCCGCCGTTATACGCAGAGATCATGCTGTATTCCAGTGAAGTCGGATGGCTGACATCTTTCAAATAACGATTTTTAAGGATGTAGAAGTAGGCGGTGCCAGTATCAATATTGTTTTCTGGATTGAATAAGTACTCAGGCGTAGGTTGTCCTGATTTCTTTTTAACTAAATTGAATACATCTTTCCCTGCTGTTTTAGGAACGACTTGCATTAAACCGTATGCATTGGCCCAGCTAACCGCGTATGGGTTGAAGCTGCTTTCGGTTTTTATGATGGCGTAAATGAGATCTTCCGGAATGTCATACTTGCGAGAAGCACGTTGAACAATATCAGCATATTTGTAACTGCGGATTTGAAATTGCTCTTCCACCATCGGAATTTCGACGTAGTAGGCTTTCTTAAAATCTACATCTTTTACTTTTAGCTTGTTGGTAATCAAGTAGTCAGCAAAGCGATTTGCTCGCCAAGACCACTGAATTGGCTGTTTTTCTTGATCAACCACTTGCCGGTAAAGGAAAGGTTGACCTTCTAGCGTGATCTCTTTAGATGAAAAAAGATCGACGTTAGCCGGATCATCAGGTGTCAGTAGGGTTGTAATAATGGCGTTTTTTAGGTGGCCTTTCGGGTCAGTAGGTGAAACGGTTTCAACGGTGATCAAGCCTTTGTCGAAGTTGACTTCAGAACGGCTGAGATAGTTATCAATGTATTTTACGTAGTTACTTTTGCCAGCAAATTTGATTTCGTTGCGGCCCCAGCGTTTTTCGATATTGCCAGAGAAACTGTTAATGAGAGTATCAAGTGCAGCGGTATCTTTTTCAAATTGACCAGGCAGACCTGCGAGATTACTAGCAAATCGATTGGTCGGTTCATAGTTGACATCATAAATGCTTTCAACAAACTCTCGGCTACAGCCAGTCAGTGCTAAAGCACATAAAAAGTACGCTAACTTCTTCATAAATCTCCTAAAAAAAGACATCAATGCAAGCAGTGATGTCTTTATTTCGCTCATCTTAAAACAGTAAGTGATTACTCACTTGGTGGTGTGTAGCCTTCAATGTGGACGTCTTTTCCTTCAAATAGGAAATTCACCATTTCAGTTTCAAGCAGTTTACGATGCTCAGGATCCATCATGTTGAGCTTTTTCTCGTTGATCAACATTGTTTGTTTATGTTGCCACTCAGCCCATGCTTCTTTTGAAATGTTATCAAAAATACGTTTGCCCAATTCTCCAGGGTATAGCTGAAAATCTAAGCCTTCAGCGTCTTTTTGTAGTCGAGTGCAAAATACAGTGCGGCTCATAACGATTCCTTAAAAATGTTCATTGAAGTTCGTAAGGCAGGTTTTCTAACAGTTGTTTCACTGGTGCAGCCAAACCTATTTCTTCAGGTTGCGATAAGTTATACCAAAGACCTTTGCTTCCTTCCATGACCACATGAGGTTGCTTTGATACTTCTACCAGAATTGGTGTGATATCCAGGTGGTAATGGCTGAAAGTATGTCTAAATGCGATGAGTTGTGTCTGCCGGCTGATCTCTGAGTCTTTGACCCCACGCTGTGTAATTTGGTGAGCGAGATCTGCATCAGGGTTTTCTGGCAAGCAGAATAAGCCTCCCCAGATTCCCGACTGTGGTCGTTTTTCTAACCAGACGTGATTGTCGTGGTAGAGCATAATGAACCACGTCTCTTTCACGGGCTTCTCTTTTTTCGGCTTTTTGCCCGGATAGTCAAGTGGGTTACCTTGCTTGTTGGCTTCACAAAACGATTCAACTGGGCAAAGTGTGCATTTTGGTTTGCTGCGAGTGCAAACCATGGCGCCCATGTCCATCATAGCTTGATTGTACTTATCGACGTCGTGTGCCGGGGTGTGCTGTTCTGCGAATTGCCATAGCTGATTCTCAACTTTCTTTTGCCCGGGCCAACCATCGACAGCAAAACTGCGTGCTAGAGTCCGTTTTACATTACCATCCAGAATTGCATGAGGCTGTTTATAAACAGATGAAAGGACAGCGGCGGCAGTAGAGCGACCGATACCAGGAAGAGCATTCATCTGCTCTATATCGAGAGGGAATTCGCCATTGTATTGATCTGCTACGATCTTTGCGGCTTTGTGCAGGTTACGCGCTCTTGCATAGTAACCAAGCCCCGTCCATAAATGGAGGACTTCATCTTGCTCTGCGTTTGCGAGATCGACAACTGTAGGAAAGCGCTCTAAAAAACGTTGGTAATAGGGAATGACTGTGGCAACTTGAGTTTGCTGCAACATGATTTCAGACAACCAAACGCTATATGCGCTCTTGTTATGTTGCCAAGGCAGGTTCTTCCGGCCGTAGGCGTCGTACCATTCTAGAATGGATTTAGCAAAAGGAGTCACGACTTGCTCGATACTATTTTTATTGATTTGCTAAAATTGCACCACATAAAGTGGCTAAAGTACAACCGATAAAGAGTAAGGTTATAATCGGGTGGATTTGTTCTAAAAGACTTGCACCAGTGGCAATTCTTTGGATAATCACAATCCCTTTGAGTCGAGACCAATTTTTAGACAGGCAAAATCATGAGTGAAGTGACCACTAACGAGTACAACGAAGACGGTAAGCTGATCCGCAAAATTCGCAGCTTTGTTCGACGCGAAGGTCGTCTAACCAAAGGCCAAGAAAACGCGATGAATGAGTGTTGGCCAACAATGGGTATTGATTACCAAAATGCGCTTCTTAATTGGACAGAAGTATTTGGTAATGACAATCCAGTTGTTCTAGAAATTGGTTTTGGTATGGGTGCATCTTTAGTCGAGATGGCAAAAAATGCTCCAGAGAAGAACTTCATCGGTATTGAAGTTCATAGCCCAGGTGTTGGTGCATGTTTATCTGACGCGCGTGAAGCTGGTATCACTAACCTACGTGTTATGTGTCACGATGCGGTAGAAGTGTTCGAGCACATGATCCCTGATAGCAGCCTAGCAACACTGCAATTGTTCTTCCCAGACCCATGGCATAAGAAGCGTCACCACAAGCGCCGTATCGTTCAGTTAGATTTCGCTGAAATGGTGCGCCAGAAGCTGATTGACGGTGAAGGTATCTTCCACATGGCGACTGACTGGGAAAACTACGCAGAGCACATGATTGAAGTGATGAACGAAGCACCTGGTTTCGAAAATATTGCCGAAGATGGTGATTACATCCCTCGTCCAGATGAGCGTCCGTTAACAAAATTTGAAGCACGTGGTCATCGTTTAGGTCACGGTGTTTGGGATATTAAATACAAACGCGTAAAATAAAACGGCTTAGATTGAGAGGAGCGGTTTGCATCCTTGTCATCTAGCGGTTTGATAACGACTATGAAAGCCAACACTTGATGTTGGCTTTTTTGACCCTACAAGAAAATAATAATAACTATTTGATTTTTAAGGTTGCTGATGAAACCAACACAAGAAATCCTTGCTGAAATTCTTCAGGAAGTACGCCCATTAATTGGTCAAGGTAAAGTCGCAGATTATATTCCTGCATTAGCAAAAGTGCCGGCGACTAAGTTAGGTATTGCGGTATTTACCAATGATGGCCAAGTGGTAAGTGCGGGCGATGCAGAAGAGTCTTTCTCAATCCAATCCATTTCAAAAGCGTTAAGCCTCACCTTGGCGATGTGCCTGTATAAACCAGAAGAAATCTGGAGCCGAGTTGGTAAAGAGCCATCAGGGCAGGCGTTCAACTCTTTAATTCAGCTTGAAATGGAGCAGGGAATTCCGCGCAACCCATTTATTAATGCAGGGGCAATTGTGGTAGCAGATTTACTTAATAGCCGTCTGTCTGCGCCTCGTCAGCGCTTGTTGGAGTTTGTACGCCAACTGTCAGGTGATACTCACATATGCTATGACAAAGTAGTTGCCGCCTCAGAAATGATGCACAGTGACCGTAACGCTGCGATTGCCTACCTAATGCGTGCATTTGGTAATTTCGATAATGATGTTATCCCTGTGCTTAATAACTATTTCCACGCTTGCGCACTCAAAATGAGTTGTGTCGATCTTGCTAAAACATTCAGCTATTTAGCTAATAAAGGCACATCGGTTCAAACAGGAAAGCAGATCATTACCCCAATGCAGACCAAGCAGCTCAATGCTCTGCTCGCGACGTGTGGATTGTATGATGGTGCCGGTGAGTTTGCTTATCGTGTTGGTATGCCCGGTAAGTCTGGTGTTGGTGGTGGTATTATCGCTGTAGTTCCTGGAGAAATGACGATTGCGGTTTGGTCGCCAGAACTGGATCCATCGGGTAACTCGTTGGCAGGTACTAAAGCGTTAGAGTTGCTGTCTGAGCGTATTGGACGTTCGATTTTCTAGGTATTTACAAAAGGGTTGATGCTTTTACATCAACCCTTTTTAGTATTTGGTTCTTTACTCTTCTGCCATAAAGGCTTCTAACAGGTCATTGAGGAATAATTTTCCTTTCTCTGTGATCTGCCAGTGGGTCTCGTTTTCATCGATGTAGCCCATCTCTTTTGCCCAATCTATCGTCTCTTGAATCGCTTCAAAGCCAAGCCCTGTCGTTTCCAAAAAGTCTTGTTTTGGGCACGCTTCCATCAAGCGAAAGCGATTCATAAAGAATTCAAATGGGCGATCTTCAGCAGCGACATCCACTTCACTGTTTAAGTAAGGCTTAACCATATTTTGGTAGGCAGCTAAGTAGCCTCGTGGGTGCTTAACTTTAGTGGTGCGAATAATGCGACCATCGCTAAAGCTGAGCTTACCGTGTGAGCCACAGCCAATGCCTAAGTAGTCACCAAAGCGCCAGTAGTTCAGGTTGTGTTGGCATTGATAGCCAGGCTTGCTATAGCCAGATATCTCATACTGAACATAACCTGCAGCGGCGAGCTTTTGATGGCCTAACTCAAAGATATCCCATAGGTCATCGTCATCTGGCAGTGTTGGCTGCTTGTAGTAGAACATGGTGTTTGGCTCAATGGTGAGCTGATACCAAGAGAGATGTGGCGGATCCAACTCGATCGCTTTTTCTAGATCTTGGAGTGCTTGATCTACCGACTGATTCGGTAGGCCGTGCATAAGATCTAAGTTGAAGCTTGTTAGGCCAATTTGATGAGCCAAATTAGCAGCATTAACTGCCTCATCTTTGCCATGGATACGGCCTAGCTTTTCTAGCTTTTCTGGCTCGAAGCTCTGTACTCCAATAGAGATGCGGGTAACGCCAGCTTTGCGATAGCCAGCAAAACGCTCGGCCTCGATTGTGCCTGGGTTCGCTTCCATTGTGATCTCAATGCTTTCTTTAAAGGGGACTCGCTGCTCGATCCCTGCTAGCAGGTCGGCAATACCTTGGGCTGAGATTAAACTTGGAGTACCACCACCAATAAAGATTGAGTGAAGTGGTCGAGGCTTTTTGTTGAGCTGATAGCGCTCGATATCGCTATCAAGATCTTCCAGTAGAGCCGCGATGTACTCTTGCTCTGGAATTTCTGTTTTCAAAGCGTGCGAGTTAAAATCGCAATAAGGGCACTTTTGTACACACCATGGGATGTGTACATAAAGGCTAAGTGCTGGTGGAACGAGTTGATTCATTACAGTTCGCTTAACAGAGGCAGATTATAAAGAGTGTTCTGAAAGCGTGGCAAATAGCTGCTTAAGCGCTTTACCTCGGTGGGAGAGCTGCTTCTTACGAGTTGGTTCAAGTTGAGCAGACGCACAGTTATCTTCAGGAACAAAAAACACAGGATCATAACCAAAGCCGTTATCACCTTCAGCTTGAGTCAAAATGCGACCCTCCCATTTTCCATGGCAAACAATTGGGGTTGGGTCGTTTTCATGGCGCATCAAAACCAGCACACAGTGAAAACGTGCCGTACGTTCGCTCTCAGGCACGCCCTCCATTGCTTTCAATAGCTTTTCTAGGTTCTGTTGGTCTGTCGCGCCTTCACCAGCGTAGCGAGCAGAATAGATACCTGGTGCACCTTTTAAGAAGTCGACTTCTAGGCCTGAATCATCGGCAATAGCGCATAGGCCTGTCTCTTTGGTTGCATGTCGTGCTTTGATGATGGCATTTTCGATGAAGGTTGTGCCTGTTTCAGCAACCTCGGATACATTGAACTCACTTTGTGCAACGACATCAAAACCGAAGTCAGACAGCAGGTCTGCCATTTCACGAACTTTGCCTTGGTTTCCTGTCGCTAAGACGATTTTTTGTGCTTTCATTGCTTACTCTTAATTAGCTTGTGATGGGGAAAGTAACCTTAGTTACTCTTCCACATAAAATTTTTGGGTGAACTTTAAAGGTCCAGTGCCTTTGAGGCCAGCATTAACTTCAAGATCAAAGTTTAGATTCTCTTCATTGCTGATAGGGAATTCAGCTAAATAGTAAATAGCGCTGCCTTCTTTCACTTCTTTAAAGTCTAACTCACGAATCTGACCTAGTAGGTTTTTACTGTGGCCGGTAATCTTCGCCGTAATGGCCGGTTTACCGACTTGAGAGTTATCGAGCACGCTGATGTTCAAAATTGCGCTGTAGCCATTGCGCTTTAACTTATAAGTTCGAGCGGCTTGAGCGGTGATGAAGGTTGAATTGAAGGCTGAGTAGTGAACTTCAACGTCTTTGATATTTTTAAATTGCCCTGCCCACGATGGAGTGGCAAGCAGAGAGCTACAAAGTAGAGGGATCCATGCTTTCATAATGCTTCCTTGGTCATATTGGAAAACAAAAAGCCATCATAGGAGGGCTTAATGAATCCTTATATTACAGATAACTAACTGCTTTATAAGTGTTATTTTTACTGTTTGTATTCACATGTATCCATGTTTATACAGGTAATGTGGTCATTTTGTGGATCTTCCTAAAGGATTGAATCTCACAGCATCTTGCAGATAATCCGGTGCTAAATGAGCATAGGTCATAGTCTGCTGAATAGTGGAATGACCGAGTATTTTTTGCAGTGCCAGTATATTACCGCCATTCATCATAAAGTGACTTGCAAAGGTATGGCGAAGTACATGTGAAGCCTGTCCTTTGGGTAGGCCAAATTCGCAGCCCTTTTGTACAGAGTAAAACTCGTGGTAGCAATCTTTAAATAAGCGGCCACTAATACCAGTGTTAAATTCTTTTTCTAATTCTACGTCGATAGGAACAGTTCGGTTCTTCCCGTTCTTAGTGTCGACGAACGTGACTCGCCCCTGAACCACATGGCACCCTTTTAATGATTCCGCCTCTCCCCATCGAGCTCCGGTTGCTAAACAAATCTTTGCAACATGAAGTGCATCACCGCTTAAAGCATTAAGTAAGGTTTCGATTTCACTTTGCGAAAGAAAGTGCATTTCCTTCGCCCTCGGTCGCTTCACTTTAAAGCCTTTAGTTGGGTGAGGGCTGTGATATTCCTGAGCGTCGATTAGAGTTGTAAATACATTACTCAAGCACATGACTTTGCGATTAAATGTAGTCATGGCTTTGTTTTCATCAAGGTGCTTCGCTCGATAGTCAGAGAGCAGCTTATGAGTAATTTGATGAGCTTTTGGCTTACCTAGTTCTTTATCGATTTGTTTAAGAATTCGTTTGTAAGTCGGGGCTGTTTTCTTGCTTTGGCCCTCGTACTTCCACCATAAATCTATTAGTTCGCTTAAACTTCGCTTGTCCGCAGGTCTTTCTAACCACTCTTTGTTGTGGTGAGTAGCAAGGATGTGTTTTTCATATTGGCTAGCCTCGTATTTAGTATCAAACTTTCTACGGTAACGCTTCCCGTCTCTACCTTGTGGACGAATGTCAACAAGGTATTTGTCACCTTGCTTTTGAATACTCATAGGTTTTTAACGACTTGACGAACGCGCCCATTAATTCTCAATCGGCTCAATTCTTCTTTAGGTAATAGGAAATTATCATGGTCAGGGTTATCACTAATTATTTGATAGCCCTGACTACCAATGTCATAGCGCAAGCGCTTAACAAGTAATTGATTATCTAAAGAAATGGCGTAAACCCCATCATAAACACCTAGTTGTTCTCGGGTATCAACTACAAGTAAATCGCCATCCATTAGGGTTGGTAGCATGGAATCACCACGGGCTTTGATGGCACAAGCCTCATCTTCTTTCATTCCGAGGTGTTTTAAATCATCGGCTAAAATCAAGTGCTCACCAACGATGGCATCATCATGAATAAAGCAACCGCACCCCGCACTGGCCTCGGCAGAATAAAGGGGAATAGATACATAATCGCTATCACTCAAAATACGTGCATTTTCTAACGACACATTCGATGACCCAATCAACCAGTCAGAACTAATGTTGAAAGCATGAGAAATTTTAATCAATGAGTCGATGTTTGGCTGTGCTTCGCCTTTCAGGTATCTCAACATTGCAGGAGATGATATCCCGCATTTAGAAGCCATTTGTCTAGCTGACATTCCATTTCTGAGTTCATTTAACCTATCAACAAAACTAATGCTTTCATTATTCATACTCTAAAACCTTATTGACTGGTGATACTAAGTAGTTTTATTGTTGTGCACGATAACGTTACAAATTGAACTACATTGTTTGATTGCGTTTCGATATATAAGGAAAAAATAACATGAATAACCCTATACAGCTAGATATGCCCTATTTACCTGTCGATGAGTTTGCACGTCGATGGGGTATTACTCCACAGGCCGTTAGAGGAATGGTTCACGAAGGAAAGTTACCTATTAAGCGCAAGAAACGCGGTGAAAAGAAGGTGTATATCAACATGCTTGCTTTCTGGGAGCACGCCCGCCAAGACATGGAAGAGCAACCTAAAGACAACTTTTTTCGAGTTTTTTAAGGGGGCGCTATGAAGACATCAAAAGAGTTTCGTACTTTCACGGCGGGTATAAAAACCGCAATGAGCACATTTTCCATTGTGTCCATCCAAATTGATGTGGCGCTCCTTGAGTCAGAGGTAGGCCGCAAGCGTGCTGGTGATGTTTTTAAATTGATTGGAAGCAACTTGCGACAAGCTGATTGTGGCACTAGAGAGAGCATGCTCGCGTTCAAAATGCAGACCAAAAAACTAAGACTTGCGGTAAGGCGACAACTTCTTCGCAACTTAGATAGAGAGACTGGCGTGCAGCATATTTATTACCCTGAATGTGATTCTTAGGGAGTCCTGTTATGCCAACCGAGCAAGGGCTCAAAACCCTAGACGAAATTAAAGCTAAGTGGTTTCCAGATGGATACCGCTCACACCCTCAAGGCGGGAAAGATTTCCGTTTTAGCCGCAAAGGTCAGGCGGAGTTTAAAAGAGCCGCACGTATGCAAGCAATCAAGCATCGTGAGGCGTTGGCATGAGAACTGTTAAGTTTGATTTTTTCTCGTGTCTCTACGCTTTCATTAAGGAACATTCCATGTCTTTACCTCCAGTTACGTATTACTACCAATGCCCAACTAAGGGGCAAGTGATTACCCGACACTATAGACCTATGGGTGTACCGCCGCGTTTTGTTAAGTGTAAGTGTGGTCACACGAGCGCAGAGCTAATTTTTGATAATCCACTTCAAAAGCTAAGTCACCAGAAAGAACTTATTCGCAAAGCGGGTTCTGAGCTTGAGAGGGCTGGTATTGCTTTAAGAAAAGAGAATTTTAAAGACCCTCTGATTGCCTCAAACATAGAAGCAGCAGGAAAAAGACTTAAAGAAATGCCTTAGAGGACAGTATGAGCCGTAATGCCAAATACGAAGCCAACAAGAAAGCGCAAGGATTGAAAAAGGTTACTTTGTGGATTCCAGAAGAGCGCGAAAGCGAGTTTCACATGCTTGCGAAAGCATGTTGTGACCACCGCCATTTAACCT
>Ga0209272_10001252_pt1 | contig 16633 bp, 13 predicted proteins | sample tdDd002_FD_187125 | JGI IMG/M metagenome (GOLD analysis project Ga0209272, IMG submission 187125) | Marine sediment microbial communities from the Atlantic coast under amendment with organic carbon and nitrate - tdDd00.2 (SPAdes)... | ecosystem: Environmental > Aquatic > Marine > Coastal >... | reverse complement strand
CTGAATCAATTGTTGATGAAAACAAACCTACATCTTCTATGAAGTTATTGTACTCTGATTCACCTTCTTTTTTTATTAAGGTCATAACTTCAAAGTAATCACTGTTCCATAGTAAATTCAATGTCATTTCATTTATTTTTTCATTTGTTAAAGAGCTATTGGAGAAAAAGCTGATAATGTAATCATAAGCTTCCTTGTTATCGCCAATATATTCACTTTTTAGAATCTCAGGATCCAATTGTTTACTGTACTCTATAAATACATCTTCTAGGTATTCATGGTTTAGAGAGAATGTCAGCTTTGCCTCGTCTTCTACAAATGTTATATCATGAAGATCTATAAATTTAGGCACATCTACTACTTTGGGAATGATTTTTTCCACAATAGCACCACTAAGGTAGTTAGGTATTCCAATTCTTGCACTACCTAACTCGAAATCGTCAAATGTGATTTGTACTTCATGATTGTCATTTTCTAAACTTATGTTGAAAAACAGAGTTGTATTAATAAACAGATACTTCACATTAACTTGCAACTTCTTATTTATCGTAGAACAAAACACCTCTATCTCTAGATTGTCTGAACCTATAATATTGATTCTGTTATCATCCTTAAGTTCTTGGAAAAAGGAGTTAATGTAATTATTAATCTCATTTTCACTAATAGAGTATTCAAACACATTACCATCAAAGTTCTTTTCTATATCAAAAAAGAGTTGATCATTGAATTGGTTTGTACTTATTACATCATAATCTTTCTTAAGCGCAACCTTAGATGATGATAAATAATATACCGACATGGCAATAAGCACTATTATAAGAACAGAGAAGATTATCCTTTTTCTAAAAATTTTTCTAAATACTTTTTTCATAATCCACCTATTATAATTTTTTATCACTATGAACAACATAAATATTTAATTCATCTTGCTCTTCATTTAAAACCTGTGTCACTCTATCTGGTGCTGGAACATCTTCAACGCTCCTAAAGACTACAACAGTTATATTATCTTTTTCACCTCTGGATTTACAAGTTTCAGTTAATGTATATTGTTGAACCTTAGTTGATTTTAAATCGTAAACTTCACTTGGTAGTAACGCACTGTATAATTCCTCATCTGACAACTCATGTCTGAAACCATCAGAACATAACATATATGTTGCTGTATCATTATAAATGCCTTCTGAAAAATCAGGTTTAACTGTTGGTGTTACACCAACACACTGACTCAAAACATGTGATTTAGGATGGTTTATTGCTTCAAACTTTGAAATTTTACCTTCTTTAACTGCTTGATTAACAAGCGTTTGATCATCAGTTAATTGATACAAAGCATCCGATATTTCATAGGCTCTAGAATCACCAACATTGACTATGTAATACTTCTTTCCCAGAACAAGAAATGCCGTTAAGGTTGAACCAACTTTTACAGTGTGTTGTTGACCATAATCACATAACTTTTGATTCTGATCTTCAATTATTGATAACCACTCACTTCGAATAATTTCATAATTAATACCACTTTTCAGCAATGAGTGGAAGCGTGTCTCAAACCATTCTGAAAAAGCAAGTATCAACGAACTACTCGCTACTTCACCTTCAGCAAATCCACCCATACCATCACAAACCACTGCTAAAGCCGTTTCTCCAATAAAAGTATTCGTTACTTTTAAGCATGCAGCATCTTGATTGACTTGCTTTTTTATTCCAACATCACTGTGAATGTTCCCAATTATATTCATGTTTACTCCCTGTGAAAGGAACTATAGCAATACTATAGTTCCAAAATTGTTATTGAGTGATTTCAAATTTAAACGCTTCATTAGCAAACTTAATTATGTCGTTGTGATTCAATATGTATTGCTTCTTTGGTGTCAATACTTCATTATTCAAATAAGTTTTATTAGTAGACCCATGATCCATTAAGAAATAATCATTCTTATGTTTTACAATATCAGCGTGTGATCTACTAATTGCACTATTAGATGGACAACTGTAATGACATTTTTGAGGATTGTTACCAATCTTAAATGTATCTTTATTTATCTCTATCTCTTCATTGTTCTTTACTCTAGTTAAGCATGCTTTTACTTTACCTTTTCCGAATGAAGGTACTTTAAGATTTGGAATATCAACATTTTTCTTTCCAAATAGACCATTACCTTTAGCCGATTCTTCAACAACAGGTTTTTCTTCAACTACAAGTGACTTCACTTTTGGTTGATCTTTAACCTTTGGAGGAGCAACCTGAGATGGTGCTCTTCTAACTGGCTCATGTGATGTTTCAATCAAATTTAAGAATTCTAGGAAAGATTTATGAGAACCACTGTTTAAGAAGTTTAACACCTTACTAAGTGGAACACCTGCATCTTCTTCAATAACTGAATTATTTAGAATATACTTAGCTAATTTAAAAACATCAAAAGATTCAAATTCTGCGTTTACAAGTGGCATATATGCAAGCTCCAAAGTGTTTCTTAAATTATGAATATAAATATAATTTGGATCTAAAATAAATTTATCTGCATCAAGCAAATAATCTTCAGCTTCCAAAAGTGTTCTTAAAATTTCAGATATTGCTTGAGTTACAAATGACCACTTAACTCTTTGATTAAGTAAAGTAGACATCTTTTTATATTGAGTAACATCATATCTTAACTGATAAACATCATTAAAGTGAGAAGTAGATATGTTTAATACACCTTCGATGTCATTGTTACTTAACATTCCATAACCTAATGATTCAATGTCACTTTCACTTTGTAAATCCAGTACCATAAAATGACTCGTACCATGTGTTTCGTTATAAATATTATTTAATGTAACCATACTCTCCCCCTATCTAGCACTCAATAATTTAATAAATGTCCAATAGCCATCTATTTTGACAGGTGCTATACCGTTAGAACTAAATGATTTGGCTTCTTCGAAATCACCTTCGATAACAATTCTTTCGCTTTCGGTTATATAGAACCATTTTCCATCAAGCTTTACTGGTGCAACACCATATCCAAATGCATAAGCATCATCATATTTTGTATCTATGATCTTACTTCCATCTTTCTTAATGAAGCCCCATTTACCATCTAACATAACTGGTGCTATACCATCACTTGTAAATGGTTTCACATCTTCAAAGCCTTTATCAATAATTATATTACCTTCCAAATCAATTAAGTAATATAAATCATCTTTCTTAACAAATATCACATTTGCATTAGAACAAATGAGATTTTCATCATAAACAACATCATCAAAAATAAAATCTGTTATCAATTCTCTATCAAAGTTTCTAATAGCCCACTTACCGTTTTCTTTAACAGCAGCAACATCATTAAGGTAACTTGTAGCAAACTCCCATTTCATTTCTTTTAGAGAAAAATCTGAAATAGCATAACCGTAAACATCATCTTTCTTTACAACTGCTAAACCACTGATAAATGGATATGCTCTATCTATAGCTTCTTCACAAGCTAATACTTTATCATCATATCTATCAACATAATAGACTTCTCCACTATCGGATACTGGAGCTTTTCCACCTGAAAAAACACTTATACTTTCATACTTAGGTTTTATTGCAAACGATCCATTTGACTTAAATAATCCCCAGCCTGTTTCAAATTTAATTGGAGCATACTCTCCAACAAAAGTTCCAACTTCAAGATATTCTCCACCAAAATAGAAGTATTCATAAGCCATATCATAATACATATCTTCAAAATGACTTGAATCTTCCAGGTTTTTATTAGCTTTAAGTGCAAGTTCCACTACTTTTTCTGGTTCATCATTATTATAATAGTACTTACATAAATCTAAGTATGCCTTTTCGTCTGTAGGAAATAATTGAACTGTTTTTTTTGTAGCTTCTTCGAATAAATCGTATTTTCTTGAAGAATACGATAAATCAATCACTTTATGATAATAGGAAATTTCTTCAGGATTCATAGAAATCGCTTTATTATATTCTTGTATTGCAATTTTATATACACCTAACTCTTCATTTTCAACTGCTTTTTCTAATGTAGATTCTAAAGTTGTACTGTCTAATAGAGCTGCGGAAATACTGTTAGTCCAAGACATTGCGACTAATATAATCACCAAAATTAAAGGTATAATTACTGATCTCATCTAACCTCCTAGTTGCTAAAAATAAACATTACTAGAACACCTAAATAAGCAAATGGTGCAACAGCAAGTTCGTCTTTCATTTTCATTTTTTTTGTAATTAATGCTATTATTGCATATACAAACATTACTAATACTGCATAGAATAATGCATTAAATGATGCTACTAATCCAAGATAGAGCCCTATTACGAAGTATAATTTCACATCACCGGCTCCTACTCCCATTCTAAACAATCTCCCTACAAAGAATATTGTTGAACAAACTAACGCTGCAAGTATATTGTTAATGAATAATCTTAACACTTCTACAGGAGTAAAAAATATGTATCCTACATATAAAATTCCTCTAAGTATAATCGCAAGAACAATTAATTCGTTTGGAATAATTTTAATCTTAAAATCAATTAAACTTACAAATGATAATATAGATGTCAAACATATCATACTTATTACATACATGGTCCCAAAATTTTTAAAAATAAGGATACCTACTGTAATCAATAAATTAAATATTAAGCACAAAGAACCCTTTTTAACATCAATATCTGCTTCTTTTATTTTTAATAACAAACTATTCATTTATCCCTCATCTGATGTCATATTTGTCGACATTCCATATCCTTCTTTAATATCTAAAGTCACATCATCACCATACTGTTTTTCTATAGTCTTCTTTATATTCGTCAATACTTCCATATCAGATTCATTTGGTACAATTAATATCAATTTATACTTTTTATCACGATCTGTTAAATCGTGTTTTTTATTTTGAGATAATGTTTCTGTTATAGTCTCTCTCGTTGTAATTGATTCAAGGTTCTTAGTATCATCAATATGCTTATTCACTAATGAATTTATTTTTTTCTCAAGATCTGAAGGATCTTTATATGAGTTAGCATATGTATCTATTGATCTAACAGTTATTAACTCATTGGTATCTGGATTATACGCATCTACACCAGAAGTAAACGCCTCTTCCGCATTTCCAAGCAAAACTTTTCTTTTTTCGGCTTTCACAATATATTTTCCTCTTGATACAGCTGCCATCTCCCAGATACTCCATTCAGGATCTTCTAAATTTCTCTTTTCCTCTTCTTCTTCCACTTCTGATTTGGGCTTTCTACTTTCAGGATCCATATCACCATTTAACCAAGCCCTTGCATGAGCGGTCTGAACAAAAGTCGCTTTTAAGTCTAAATCTAACAATTGTATTAATTCAACATCGTAAACAACAGTGATAATTATATCATCAGGTTTTTGGGAATGAAACATTTGACTGTATCTAAAATCTAAACCATCAAATCCATCCACAATATTCAACCCTGCTAAAACCGAATCAATTTCCTCATCAGAGGCACCAAGATATTTTCTAGACATTGCTTTAGATAAGTTTTCTGCTAAGACAGATTTGACTTGATCAGATACAGCCTCAGCTAACACATACCCAATTGCTTTCATATATCCTGCTGGATTAGAACCAATACTCTTAAAACTTTCCAACATGGCTCGAGATTTTGTATCTAATGCATTTCCAGATTCAATATATTTATCAATTTGAGCAGTTGATATCAAGGAAATCTCCTCAGGCGTATCTACAGCATCTTTATCTTGCTTTGAAACAATCATTGAAGATATTTGAGATGTAATATCATTAAAATTATTGGCAACAGCATCCAAGTCTTTCTTTTTTTCTGCTGCAGTTTTAGTTACAGTCTTATCCAAATTTTGAATCCCACTCACACTATATAAGTAAGAATACTGAGACATCTCTTTCGCAATTTCATTCACCATCTTAGACATAATTGCCTGAGCACGGCAAAAGTTCAATAGTGAAATAATCGTTACCATCAGAAATAAGAAAGCCGTAAAGGATACAACTGATTCTAATGTAATTGAACCCTTTTCATTTCGAATATTCATTCACATCTCCAAACCACTATTCTACTCTAAACGACTCCATCATTTTATCTAAAATCACAGTCTTCGAGTTAACAACATCTTCATCTTCATCAATAATTAAGTAATAAAAAGGAAAATCATCAACATATCCAAAGTATCCATAATAATACACTTCGTATAATACCTCAGCTGTATCATATGCTTCAAATACACCTTTCAGAACAGAAAAATTAATTTTTGATATTTCCTTTTCTATCTCATCTTTAATTACAATTCCTGATTCATCTAATTTGCTAATCACATCACCATCTATTACTATCATATCTTGCAAAAAAGACTGCAAATATTCTCGAGTCTCAAAAATGATATCTTTTTTGTTATTTAATGCATTCGAATCAATATTATAGATATCATACATCACATCATTAAAATCACCATAAATCATACTAAAATCAAAAAAACCAATAGCTTTTCCTGTATTTTCCAACAAGAAAAGAACTTCTTTATCTGGGTTCATTGGATCCCAATTTGGTACATCAATATATGTATCTAAAAATACTCCCTTAAATTCCATTACTTCGTCATACTCTAAATCATTGTCAGATGAAGATTGTCGTTCATTTGACAGTTCACTTTTATTGTTAGTTAGCGCATTTTTATTGTTACTTTCACTTGTAGTCACAGGTCCACTGTTATTTGAACAACTCACAAAAAACAGCGATAGTACCACAATTATAATTATTTTCTTCATTTTTCCTCCTAATAACCTTTTATTCCTTGATATGTTATACTCTTAAACGATTCGTATTGATCTTCATCTGTTCTGAATGAATCAAACCATCCTAAATCTAAAAACATTGGTTCTAACGTAACAGTTGAATCAATCGAAATGTATGTGTATGCTCTTTTAATATCAAACCCTTTTTCAGGCGATGAAACTTCTCCCACAGAGTGAGATATGTTCTTATATTCAGAAAAATTATGTACAAACTCACCTGTATTTAAATTAGTCTGAATCAAATGAGATACTCGTGTCATCGCTTCTTCTTCATCAACAGCAAGTTTTAAAAATAAAAATAATTTAACATAATCATCGTAATCAAAACTTATCATAGTTTTCATTGAACTGCCTTTTGTTTCTCTTTTACTTAACAAATTACCATCACCTACAGGCATTATATTTTCAGTTTTACTTACAAATGAACTTATCTGATCAGATGTGTATTTTGAGACTTCTTCTCCTAACTTTTCAGACGTTGATGATGAGAACTCAGCAAATTGTGTATCAATATTTGATGTAACATCTGAAAGCATACCTGATACTGATACCTGAAGTTCTATTGCATTAGATTCCAATATATTTAAACACTGATCCTTAATCTTGTCACTAAAAATATCTAACTCAACCATAGTATTTAGCGACTGATTCCCTACCCATTCTTTCAAATCACTGACATAACTGGATTTCAAGCTCGATATGATTTGAGGAACAATCGTAGCTAAAGGTTCTTCTACAAATTGGCTTTTAATCCCAACTTCAATTTCTAAAACTAATTGATCGATCTCCGAAATGATTTTAACACTAATATCATCAGAAAATATTTCTTTTTCCGACAATAATTCACCTGATTCATTGTAATATATGTTATCAATTGATTTATATAAATCATTTATTAACAAATCAATATTACTAGTTATAATTTTATTGGTTTCTGTTTTAATACCACTGATTAATTGAACTTTTAACTTTTCCAGATGATCTTTAACCTCAGAAGTAGTTTTTTCACTGAGTGTTATCATAAGTTCATTTAGCTCATTTATAGATTTGTTAATTTTTCTTTGAACAGTTTCATTAACTTCATCCCCTATAGTTTGAGGCATTGACCTAAGAGATAATGCCCACGTATCTGGACTTTTAAATAAAACTACAGCCTCACCTTTAGATAATTCATTAATATCAATTACAGATTCTGCCATAGCTAGTGCCAACTGTAGTATCGCTTGAGTTAAGGGAATTGGTACAATCCCTCCAGTTGCTGCAGATATTGCAGTAGCTCCACCAAGCGTTTCTGCTTTTATACCTGCATCTGTAAATGCAAATATCGAATTAACAACTAATCTTATAGCATATATTTGTGCTTTGGCAGTTCGTACATTTGATCTTAAATCATCTTTACCATAAAGAATATACTCAACTTCACCTCTATACAAATAATTTGAATTACTATCAACGCTATAATTACTTAACATAATCTTAGGTTCATCTTTGTCATCTGAATCGTCAGGATAAATACCTGTTGTATCAAGAGTAAAATTCCTTAATATGTACTCCATTACATAAAAATTATCTCTTGCATCCACTGTTAACTGTCCAATATCCGATGCAATTTTCTGTACAATTGAAGACTGAAAGGAAAAGGAATCAGAAGCTTTAGCATCTTTATCTTCAAAATCTGAATCTACATGAGTATCATTAACTGTAGAATCTTCCTTATCTTTATCTTTATCATTTTCTAACTTTGTAGTAAACTCCTCATAAGATAATAAGGTAGGTTGTCCAATATCATTAATACTTCTAAGTCCAACTTCTTCAACTATACCGTATTCTCCTTCATCAGATTCAACTTTTTTAGCTTCTTCATCTTTTGGAAGGGGATTAGTCTCTTTTAAACCTTTAGTACCTGATCCATCCTTTGGTTCATCTACTTTTTCATTAGCTGTATCTAGCTTAGTTTTATAATCTTTACTAGCAGTTGAATCAGTTTTAGCAGTTGGAAATTCTCTTTCTAAATATCTGTAATATTCGTTATCAGGTGACGCATCGAATTTCTTTACGTTTGATTCTTTTTCAATCTCAGGTATATTGGATATTCCAGATGTTATTGTAGTCGTGGATTTGTTCTTCTTATATGCACTTACAAATTCACTTTTGCTACTAAGTGTTAATTTATTTGCTCCAAATATAAATGTTTTATCATAAAAAGACTGATTTCTATATTTCATATTACTAATAGCACTTCTAGCACCATTAAAATAATCGTTTATTGCTTGGGCTCTATCCATTAACTCACCTAAGGCTTTTTCATCGATACTTTTAGCCTTATTTACATGATCTGAAGTCATAGATGTTGAAAAATTATCGCTTTTACCTGAATCACCTGGTGTTGTATTGACTTTATAATCTGTAATAGCAGTTTCAAATAGAGCAGATTTTGTTTCTATATTATCTAGTTCTTTCTTTATTTTACTTTCAAGCTTTAAGATATCATCTGTATATGAAATAATATTATCAACAACTTTAATTTTTGGAGTCAAAGTATTTAAGTCATTAATTAAACTGGACATTTTAGTTTCAGAATCAGCGTATGTCTTTTGTGTCATCTTATACAATGACTCAAACTCAGTTCTGAATGCTTCAAGATTACTTATATGTCTACTAGCATCATCTAAATCATCCTTCAATCCTGTTTTAGAATCCTTTTCTTCTGAATCTAAATCATTATAATAATCCAATCTGTCATTATAATAGGCAACAGCATTATTAATGTCTTCAATAAGGTTCTCACTTTTAACCTTATTAACTAAAAAGTGAGCTTCGAAAAACCTTGTGATTCCATTACTTGTATTGCCTCCAATTAAAGTAGTTCTACTTCCTAAGTCAGAAACAATACTATTGTATTCAATAGTTACACTTTCATTCACAACATTATCACTCTTCTTCACATCACGACTATCAGTAAACTTATATGTTTTAAACAGTGCAACATCTTTAGCTAATGATTCTATTTTACTAAAGGAACTACTAGCACTTCCATCCCCAAAAGAGCTTATTGTTTTCGGTTTGTCGTATTGTAAGATGTAAATAATTTGATTATCAATACTTTCGTTACCTTCAGTTAATTTCTTTTTAATAGATTTAAACTTAGTATCAATATCTTTTGGATTATATTTATCCATTTGGATATGTGTGTCTTTAATTAAATCATATAATTTTTTGTTTTTTTTCTGAAGGTCTCCTAATGCATCATCAACCTCAAGTTTACTTTCAGTTACTTTGGCTTGCTCACCAAGTTTCGAGAAAGCATCCAAACCATCTAAGAAACTTGTACTAATTGAAATCGGACCTCTATATTTCATATACTCAACTATTTGCTTTTTAAGAATATATGGATTTGATAAAGCCGAATCAGGAATTCCTTCAGCAGTAAAATCTACGACTTTCATTTCCATAAAATTTGCTGAATCCCCCTCAAAAAGCTCAGTTACTAACCCATCTACATAGCTATTCGCTTCATCTTGTGTCATAATATCATTATTTATTAATGTATTTTCAAAATACTCATGTACATTCCTTTGTAATGCAGCTTCAGGATCATCTTCTAACTGTGATATCGCAAAAAGACCGTATACATCTTGTAATACAGAATCATAATCTGCTAATGCAGAATTCATTGCTAAATCTCCAGTACTAGAAATCATAGATTTTGCTAAATTTATCCTTGCATAATCAATGATTATTCCTGATAATGTGAGCATTGGTAACAAAATAATTATCAATAGAATTGATACAGATCCTCTAATATCATAAAAAAACTTCATCATTCATCCTCGATTAAAAAAACTTATCAAACATATTTCTAACTTTATCAAACATTTGAGTAGCTTTACCCTCATCACCTAAAATGCCTACTCCCTCAAAAATTTCAGTTGCTAGGTCCACATTTCTAATAAATTCATCTGTATCATTAACAACTGAATATGATCTTGCACTAAAAGCAAAATCACCTAATTCTAATCCCATCAAGTTCATAGGAAAATGATATTTTTTCTCACAGATTACTTCTACTCCTGTATAAACCACATAGTTTTTCACTTCAACTGTAACTTTTGACGTAGAATCGACATTTCCAACATCTGATGTGAAAAGACTCGTTGACGTCATTATTTTTTCTACATGTTCTTTAGTTTTTCTTTCTATTTCTGATCCATCCATAAAAAAATATCTATATGGATGTAATTGATTAAAATTATCAGCAGTTATATATCCACCTGAACCATCAATGTCTAGAGTATATCCACCAATTTTATTACTTACAAATTTTTCATACTGAGGATCTTCTATCATTTTGCGTGCATGAATGGCACCTCGATCAGAGGCGCCAGCCAATACAGCTTTATCATAAGAGATAAATATCAAAAGAACAATCAGCATTAAAACTAAGAGTATAAAAGGTAGAATCAAAACATATTCCAACACTGTTGATCCTTTTTCATCGTTTTCAAGGATACAATGTCTAATATAATTCAATACTAGTTCCCCCATTCATTAACTTTAACATTTGTTTCTGGATTCTTATCTTTAGACACTACTAAATCATTCCACAGATCACCAACTAATTTAAGAATTTGTTTTCTGAAGGCAAATCCTATAGCTAATACAATACCTAATACAATAATAAGTGCTAGAATATCTGATGCACCTCTTTCCTCATTAATAAAATCAGAAACCTTTTTTGAACCCCTTCTTAAAGTTTGTGTTGTTTTAACATAAGCCAATGTTGATAAATTATTTAATGTTTGCATATTTCTCTCCTTTTTTTTATTCAACCATGATTACATATTCATATTTGAAATCATCGGTATTCCAATTAAAGCTAAAATTCCTAAAAACATCAATCCTATTGGAATCAACAGTTTACTTGATGCCTTTTCGCCTTGTCTTCTAACAAGGTGTTTCTTTTCTTCCCACATATCTTTAGATGCTACCTGTAAATAATCTACAAGTTCTGAATTACCTTTCATCAATGTTTGAGCTAAAACCGAACTTATTTTTTTTATTTTTGGTACTGCACACCTTGCTCCAAAATCAACTAAAGCATCCACTTGAGACATTCCATTTTCTATCTGATCATTAGTTGTTCTCATCTCATCAAACAAAATACCATTACCATTTTCGCTTACTTTTATCCAAGCATCATTTATAATCATACCTGCATTGATTAATAAAGTCAGCTTAGAAAGTGCTGCTGGAAAGTCTCTAAGTAATTCTTCCTCTCTTTTATTAAATGTATCTACTATAGAATCATCTATTAGGAAATAAGAAATTCCAACCAAAAATATACCAATAATTGCATTAGATGCATTTCCTGTTAAAGGATAAATAAAAATAGATATTAAAATCATTGTAAGAACCACTGATACTTTAGCTGCGTAATTTACTCTAAAGTAATACTCAAAATTCTCTTTCCCATATAAAGCCTTACACTGTTGTAATCTTTTTCGATCTAGTTTAGTTTCGAACTTGTAATCTACTAAATCTAATAAGTAAAACCCAATTGGATACAGAACTTTTAACTTATACTCACTGAAGTCTAATGGTTCAACGTATGCCTTGTACTTAGATGTTCCTATCAATAATAAGAGAATCCATATACCAGCAAATACTGTCCCAATTATTAAAGTTATTAATAAATCTGATGACATATTTTCCTCCTATAATTTTATATTTAAGATTTTCTTACTTACAAAGAATGAAATCACAAAGAATCCAATCGCTACAGTTGACGCTAACATTCCGACTGGTGAATTAAGATCTACCATACTCCCACCCATTGATCTCATAATGAATACAAAGATTATCGGCATAACCATTAAACCATTCTGCTCTGTTTTCTTTTCAGTAATCATTGTTTCGATATCCATAGTGATTTCCATCTTTTCATGAATTACTTTCTCAGTTTTATCAATAACAGATTTTATATTTCCACCTTTTCTGTAGCATGTTTGAAATACATCAGCAAAATCAACTACATCAGGTAACTTGCATCTAAGTCCAAAATCTAATAGTAAATCCTCAATTGTAAAACCGTTTCTCATACCATAGATAATGATATCTAATTCTCTAATAATATCAGAATTTTCAGAGTGAACAACTACAAGATCTTCTCTGGAGTTGATAAATGAATCTGACATATTTCTTCCAGCCCCAATCGATGTAGCAAGAGATTCAAGAAGATCTTTAAACTGTAATTGTAACTTCATCTTTCGTTTAGAAATTATTTGGTTATTTCTAATTGGTAAGAAGAAATAACCACCAACAAGTGCTGCGATACCAGATACTATAATACTTGCATAAAAGATATAAGCAACTATAAAAGCTAAAATGGATCCTACTGTAAACCACATAATCTTATCTTTTAAAGAAAAATCATACTTAGTATAATCTGTTGCATCAGGCGTTAAAAAGTTATTTTCTTGTTCTACTTCTTTTTTTCGAAACATCTATAACTCCTTTCTAATACCTGATAACTTTAGTTTAAAATCATTTATCATTTTATTTTCAGTTCTAACTAATCCACCTACAACTTTTTCTACAGTTGATTCTTCTGTTTCTTCAAATTTATAAAGCGGATTTAGAATATATTGTCCGTTTTCTAAACCAACAATCTCAGTAATCTCCATCGTCTTTCTAGATTTATCTCTTAGTCTAGATAAATGAATGATTATATCGATAGCAGAGGATACCTGTTGTCTAACTGCTTCGAGCGGTAATCCGGATGCTCCAGTTAAAACCATGGTTTCTAATCTACTCAACATATCTTTTGTAGAGTTAGCATGACCAGTTGATAATGAGCCATCATGTCCAGTATTCATTGCTTGAAGCATATCAATAGCTTCCGAGCCTCTAACCTCACCAACAACAATTCTTTCAGGTCTCATTCTAAGGGAAGATTTAATCAACTCTCTAATTGTAACTTCTCCACTACCAGATGAGTTCGCATTTCTTGTTTCAAGGCTTACTAAGTTATCAATACCATTCAATTGAAGCTCAGCTGAATCCTCTATGGTAATAACACGTTCATCACTTGGTATGTAGTTTGATAAGGCATTTAAGAACGTTGTCTTACCAGAACCTGTACCACCACAGATGAAAACATTGTACTTAGCTCTTACAAGAAGTTGTAATACTTCAGCAATTTCTTTTGTAATAGATTTATATTCGATAAGCTTTTCTATGCTCATAGGCACTTTTGAGAATTTACGTATTGTCACGATTGGGCCATTCATTGCAATAGGCTTTAGCACAACGTTTACTCTGGAGCCATCTGGTAGTCTTGTATCAACTATTGGTGTTCCTTCGTTTACTTCTCTACCCGCTAAAGCAACAACTCTCTGAACAATATCTTCTAGTCTTCTTTCGCTCTCAAATGTTTTTGAAAGACGTTCAACTTGACCATTCTTCTCTATAAATACATCACCCGGTCCATTAATCATTACCTCAGTAATATTTTCATCTCTTATAATTTGGTCAAGCACACCAAAACCTCTAATAGAGCTATAAACCTGTTCTTTAGCATCAATCTTTTCGTCAAAAGTCATGAATAAACTTTCAGATAGTTCAAGAACAATTTCCTCAATCTTCTCTTCCAGTATTTCATCTGCCATCTCACGTCTAACGCTAAGTGGATATCTTTCGTCTGTTTTTTCCCTAACGTCATTAATAAATTGAAGGTATTTTTCTTCGTTCATATTTCCTCCTAATTTCTTAAATCTGCAAGATTAATATGCTTACTCATATAGCCTACTAAATTTTTCATATCTCTATTTGATGTATGTTTTATATTTGAAATTGTTCCGAATCTATTTTGCATAGGTACAGTATTTATAATATTGTTATAAGCCACCAAAGTTCTATTATGTAAATCTGCAACTTCTTGTTTTTCTAATAAATCAAAGATGTTTACCATCTTTTCTGAGTTCACTTTACACTTATCAGAGTCATCACCCACAAGGATTATGTTACTTACTCTGTTTAAGAATTCTATCCATTCCTTTGTGAAATCCATCTTAGTATCAAATACTATGTAATCATAATTATTCGTCTTAACAAGTTCTGTTATTAGATCAAATACATCACTATGCTCAATATTATAAAAATCAAGTGGTGAATTCCAAGTATCAAAATATGCTACTTTTGATCTATCTTCTTTAACAACACTTTTTATTTTTAGACCGATATTACCTTTTTTACTCTTAATACTGTAAAAAACATCACTTAATCCAAAGTCACCTTCGCCATTAAACATAACGTTAGCAGTACCAAAACTACTTACATCTAAATAAAATACTCTATGTCCATTGTTTGTTAATTTCTGAGATAATGCAGCAGAATATGCAGAACTACCAATACCACCTGCTAAACCATTAACTACAATAACTTTAGCATTACTTCCTGATTCAGGTCCATAAATAATACCTGCAGCTCTATCTAATTCCGAGTATATACTTAACATTTTTCTATAGATTACATCGGGCTTTTGATATTTACATATTGCTTTAACGTCATCGATACTTGAAATATTTTTTTGATCAACAACATATGCAAAATTATTTGATTTTGTTAGTTTCTCTGTTAATCCAACCAGTTCGCGTGTACCCCATATAATATCAAATCTTCTAACAGCTTGTTCTGCTTCAAAAAGATCGTATCTAGAATAAGTATTAACACTCATTTCATTGCCATACTTACTATTAAAGTAAACACTTACCTTATTCAGAAATAACTTGTCATTGTCAATGATTGCTAATCTAATCATCCGAACCTCCTTGGTCGATAACACTTAGGAATGCTTCTTGTAATATTTCATATGCTTCTTCTGCATCATCAGGATCTTCTACTTCCCAAGATAATACTGATTGTTTCCACAAATCATAAGTTACATCATTATAGGTTTTAGAATCAAAATCCGCTAATTTACTGTAAGATTCTAGTACAGTATTAATTGTAGATATTGTTAAGGAGTCTAACGACTCAAAATCTTTTTCAATTGCATGCGGCATTATAAAGTTTGTATAAAGGTAATATTCACTAGCATTTATTGGGCTTAACAATTCCGAAACAAATACTTCTGATAACAATTTCTTGTTTTCATCTCCATCAATTCTAGAATTTGTCACAATTCCCCATCCATTTTGAATCGTTGACAGTTGCTTATTGGCAAATGTTAACTGTCCTAAAGGAACTGTTGTTATACCACTATATTCACTAATATCTCTACTTAGCTTTCTATGATCAGATGACCCAATTAATAATGTATTCTTTGAACCAGTCTTAAACATATCAAACATCGTTTTTCTAACAATACCTGGATTCCAGACATCAGTTTCATTATATAAACGCCAATAATCGTATGTCGCCGAGAACAGAGTTTGCATCTCAGGTGTTAAATCGTCATAGTCAGTTGAAAAATCAGTTGTTAATACACCTTCGGCATTTGTTGCTAAAAATACAAAATCCCACTGTGGCAATATCAATTGTGCAACTTCTTTTTCATATATTGGAACAATTGCATTGTTTTGTTCTAATGAGTTAATACTGATGCTTCCCTCAATATTTACACCTTCATTACCAGAGTTAATTTCATTTACATATGCAATGACAGACTCTAAACCAACTGGGAAGCCATAAAACGTATTGTCTCTAAAGAAATACTTGTATTCAGACTTGTTAACATCTGCTCCAATAGCAGAAGCTATAAAGTCAGAGTTGATTTCTCCAATTTTGCCTTGATTGTAAAATTCATCGAATTTATCATATGGAATGA
>Ga0209272_10001251_pt1 | contig 16637 bp, 12 predicted proteins | sample tdDd002_FD_187125 | JGI IMG/M metagenome (GOLD analysis project Ga0209272, IMG submission 187125) | Marine sediment microbial communities from the Atlantic coast under amendment with organic carbon and nitrate - tdDd00.2 (SPAdes)... | ecosystem: Environmental > Aquatic > Marine > Coastal >... | reverse complement strand
CAGGTCCCCACCTGAGTTTTCTTACTAACCTAAATCTAACCTATGAAAAAACTTACTAAGCTGTTTGAGCGTAGCTTAGTCCTAATTTAAAGAGTAAATTAGTTTTGTTTCTACACTACAAACATAGCCCTTTCTTTAGTTAAGAGGGATCAACAAAAGTTAAAGACCGTTAAGCTTTCATTTTATTTCATCAAAGCCATACCATTTTATCTTACAAAACTCATATAAGCCGATGGAATCCCTTTTTACAGGGCATATAAGTCATTTCCGAAAGAATATTGAATATACAGGCCTGAGAGCTATACAATCTATTAGTCGGAATTATAGATAAGCAAACAAAATATTCAATCATTAGACTATTCAGGAGTTTATTCTTTATCGTAAGCTTATACAACAGTTTATAATCAACAAAACAACACGCCCCACATCTTTTTATTACTTTTAAGATTTGAAACATAAATTATCAAATCTAAAGTCACATGAAGAACACACTAGCAATTGTAGCATTATTAATGCTATTCACATTATCGACCTTTGCACAAGACGATAAGGCATACGAAAACACCCTGTCTGAAATGTTTCAGGTATCAGGATCAGAAGCAACTTTCCAGGCAGCAATCAAACAAATGCTAAGCATGCAAAAACAACAACATCCTAATGTGAGCACTGAAATTTGGGCTGAATTAGAAAAAGAATTCTTAAAAACATCTATGGACGATTTAGTTGCCATGTTGGTTCCTGTTTACAAAAAGCATATGACAAAAACGGATCTTGATGGTTTAATCAAATTTTACAAATCACCTATAGGTGAAAAGTTCGCTAAAAAAACACCATTAATTACACAAGAATCTATGCAAGTTGGTCAGCAATGGGGAATGAAAATTGGTCAGGCTTTCAAAGAGAAAATGAAAGCAAAGGGATATTAAGATCAACTTAATAGCCTTTGTAAGCAATCCAAATAGAAATAATGGAAACAAAAATCACCATACTTTGCGAAAACGACACAAGTAAAAGAGCGGCTCGTTTTTGTCGGTCGGAATGGGGTTTCTCTGCTTTTGTTGAAACAGAACAGATCAAGATTCTCTTTGACACAGGGCATACCGATTTATACAAGCACAATGCCAATGCGCTGGGCATCGATCTAGAACAAAGTGATTTTGTTGTTCTATCGCATCACCATTGGGATCATACGAGTGGTATGCTCAGTCATGAATTTAAAGAGGCTAAAAAACTTGTTCTACACCCACAAGTTCTTGATAAGGTTTCGGAAGAGAAGGCACACATTTTTAATCGTGACTTTGAAATCATCGCATCTGAAAAAAGTTTAGAGCTTGCCTCAGGCGTTTTCTATTTGGGCGAAATTCCAAGGAAAATGAGTTTCGAAAAAGGCGAGCACAAAGGGGATTCTATGCTTGACGATTCTGCCATTGCAATTAAAACAACGAAAGGCTTAATCATATTAACAGGCTGTTCGCACGCTGGCATTTGCAACATATGCGAATATGCCAAGGAGCTAACCGGACAAGATCTTTATGCTGTAGTGGGCGGTTTTCATTTGAATAAAAAAAATGAAGCTCTTGTAAGAAAAACAATTGAGTATTTTAAAATGCAGAATGTAGAACACATCTACCCTATGCATTGTGTCGATTTTCCAACTCTAGTCCGTTTTCACGATGAGTTTAATACCATTAAGTATGCTACTGGCGACGTCATTAGACTCTAAATAAACGTTTAAGATATAATTACACAACCGCTAGTTTATTGCTAGCGGTTTTTTATTTTAACGTCAATTTTAAAAAGCTTAACTTCATCTACATGCTAAGTAAAATCACACATCAGCCCAATTTTCCACTTAATCAATATGTCGATTTTATATGGGTGGGGAAAGCTTCTGAATTGGACATGCAGTCTAGTCACCATGCTGCACTATTCACTGAGCTAATTTTCAATTACGGAGATCATTTTCAGGTAGATGGACAGAATATCAACCAGCTTATTAATAAAAATGATCATTATATAATATCTGGGCTAAAAACAGAGCCTTTTCTAACTCAAGCTTCAGGTCGATATGGAAGTGTCGGACTTATATTAAAGCCCTTTTGTTATGGTATGCTTATCGAAAAATTTGGAACACATGCAATGGATCAGGTTTCACAGGTTTTATACGAACATTTGTTTATAGCAAAGCATCCGAATTTCGAATTGGTAGAAAAATATCTACTTCCGCTTTTCGACAAGAAATACATCGATAGCGATTTGATAAAGTTTGAATCCTACATTTCATCCCACATGTTAAGCAAAGGTACTATGAAAGATTTTAATCTTTCATTATCCATCACTCAAAAAAGTTTTATCCAAAAATTTAAAAAACACTACATACTAACCCCCAGCGAATATGCAAAACTAAAACAGGTGAATTATGCGATTCAACTGCTACAAAATAAGAGCAGCGATAAATTAATTCATGTGGGATTAGATTCCGGTTTCTATGATCAATCACATTTCACACGAATATTCAAGAAGTTTTGCGGTCTGACGCCAAAACAGTTCATCCAATCAATAAAAAAAGAATAGGGTAAATTCTGTACAATTTTATTTCAATTTACAACCCGACTTTTGCACAACACAAAACTATAAAATGATGGAGAAACAAAATTTAGTATTTATCGCACAAAGTTTAGATGGCTATATTGCTGATAAAAATGGTGGATTAGAATGGTTAGAGTCTGTACCAAATCCTGATAGATTGGATATGGGGTATAGTGCTCATATCAGTAAAGTTGATGCAATCGTAATGGGACGTACAACTTTTGAGACGGTTTGTAGCTTTGGCATCGACTGGCCTTACACAAAACCTGTATTTGTTTTAAGCAATAGTCTAAAGTCAGTGGATAAAAAACTTACTGATAAGGTTGAACTTGTAAACGGATCGCTTAGCTCAGTGCTTGAAAACATCAACAAAAAAGGTCACAACAAGCTTTATATAGACGGTGGACAGGTTATCCAATCGTTTCTTAAGGAAAACTTAATCGATGAATTATGCATTACCACGATACCTATTCTTTTGGGCGGTGGTCATTCCCTTTTTGGTGATTTGGATCAACAGATGTCTTTTGATTTAATCAAGTCGGAGGTCTTTCTCAATTCGATTGTACAAAGTACATATCGTCGAAAAGAATAAGAATACTTCCCTCAGGTTTTGATAATTGACGCCAAAGATTCATAAAATCTAGATAATATAAATATTCAAAAATCTCTCACTTAGGTGAGATGTCCGAAGGACAGAGAGATGAATAGATATTATGCACTTTGCGTAATACAGACAATTACAAACCCAGTGCTTAAAATCAACTAATTCCCATCTAAATCCGCAGATGAACGCAGACAAATAACATTGAACACTAAAGCTTCTACTCTTCACTTTGAGTAAAACTTGGCGGCTTTGTGATAAAAATATTTGAATACATTCAAGATCATTTTCCTAACTTCGCCTCATCGATTGAAATACACGATTATGGCCAAAACAATAAAGACAAACGCACTAAGAATACTCGATAAACACAACATTAGCTACGAAGCTAAGAGCTCTATCGATATGGAAATTGATCATGATGCTTCACTCATTCATAAAACGCTAGTAGCACGTGGAGTCAGCAACGAACTTTATGTCTTTATTATTCCGCTTTCCAATGAATTAGATTTGAAAAAAGCCGCCACGGCCGCTCAAGAAAAAAAGATTTTGATGCTTCCAGAAAAGGAACTCTTACAAAACACAGGCTATATTAAAGGTGGCTGTTCGCCTATCGGCATGAAAAAACAATACAAGACCTTCCTAGAGCTTAGGTCAAGCAAGATGGAGAGCCTAATTGTGAGTGGTGGAAAAGTTAAATTTAGAGTTAGGCTACATCCCGATGACTTAATACGAGTTGTAAATGGAGAAACTTTTGATCTGATAAAACCAACGAACTCCCACTGACTTTGCAAATCAACACAGATAAACAAGCTTGAACACAAAAGCTTCGAGTCTCTCTTTGCTTAAAACTTAGCGACTTTGCGCTAAAAACATGAATTCTTTTTTAGATTTGCAACTCAAAACCAGCAAACTAAAAGTGATGAAGGATTTCAATAACAGATTATTAACCTGTCTGAAACAGGCTTGGCCTGTGGGTTTAAAAACCTCCATTTGGCTGATAAAGCTCACTCTTCCAGTTTCGTTCGCTGTTCTCCTATTGGATTATTTTGGTTTGTTGGTGCTAATGGCAGAGTACACCAGCCCTGTTTTTAAAACGATTGGTCTACCAGGTGTTGCGGCTCTTGTTTTAATCACAAGTATTTTCACCAATATCTATTCGGTCGTTGCCGTGCTTACAACTTTGGCTCTACCGGTTCGTGACGGAACTATTTTGGCCGTCATGTGCCTCATCTCGCATGGCTTCCTCATAGAAACGGCTATTCTTAAGAAAACGGGTTCTTCGGCTACTCGTATGCTCTTATTACGATTAATTTCTAGTTTTATTATTGGCGGCTTGCTCAATTATATTCTACCAGGCAGCCCCTCCGATGGCACATTCTCTTATCAGACTCAAAACCATGATTTGACACAAGCCATTATAGAATGGTTACCGCAAATAGGAGCTACACTACTAAAAATAGTGATTCTTGTTAATGCTCTTCTTATTGTACAGCGTTGTTTAGAAGAATTTGGCATTTTAAAATACCTAACCAAGCCCCTATCGCCATTTATGAAATTAATGGGCTTACCTAAAGAATCCTCATTCTTATGGATGATCGGGAACACCATTGGCCTTGCATATGGTTCTGCCGTAATGCTTCAGAAAGTTGAAGAAGGGCAACTCAACAAAAAAGAATGCGATCTTTTAAATCATCATTTAGCCATATCTCACTCTCAACTGGAAGATCCACTTCTGTTTTTAAGTTTGGGATACTCTATTCCTGTTCTAATTATTCCTAGAGTTTTATTCGCGATTGTAGTAGTTTGGTTGAGAAAGATAGAAAATTTATCCAAGGTAAAATAGGTTCCGAAATCAACATATCTTACATTTTTGCAACTCTAAAATTTCTCTCTAAACAAATTCAGAGCAATTCATTCTGCTACTCGAAAAATAAACTCACAATGAATTTTCACTTATTAATCATTTTGAATTAATAAACCCAAATCCTATAACCAAAGCATCCTGTTTCTAAAAAAAACATTTTATTTGTTGAATTCCCCAGCCCTCAAGCATACCATAAGATTCCCAATGTTAATTGTGAATTAAATATAATAAATTTCTCAAAAACTTGACCAACATCATTTTTTATTCCATTAATTTGCATATATTTGACATGAACGGACATTGATGCATTTGCGGTAAAATTTCTCCATCTGCTATAAAGCACATTATAGACAACACGATACAGATTATTTATCGGCAAAATAGATCAGGTTTACAAATGACAGATTTAATCTATCCTAAGGACTAAAACGAGATCATCATTACAAAAATGATTACATCTAGTTTAGTAATAACATAATTAAAATATATCCTTTGAGCTCGAGAATTTCGAGAAAGAGAACGAGAAAGAGAACGAGAAAGGTCCATTTCCTAAGAGTAGTTAATACACATAGAAAAACCTTCCATTACTAGAGAACGATCGAAGGCCATTTTAATCAGCCAATTGACCAAAAAGTAACAGAAGTGTTAGTATTAACTAAATAAACCCCAAAATGAAAAAGTTTACCCTAATGACATGCATCGCATTGATGCTAATCAGTCAAATCAGTTTTCCCCAACAAGAAGGACACCATCGAACTAATACACAAGAACGAGAAACAAAAAATGATTTGTTATTACAATCTCAAAATGATGGTAAGATACAGATCGAGTTCAAACTCGACTCCTACGACCTTATAAAAATAGATTCAGAAAATGCTTTTATTGTAAAAGCCAACAACACCTCTGAGTTAATCAAAAAGGGAGCTCCCCATCTTCCTATTTATGCCAAGTCGGTTATCAGTCCCAATAATAAGGACTACACAATAAACATTCTAGATTCAAAATTCATCGAAATAAAAGACATCAATGTTTTGCCATCGAAAGGCGAACTCACTAGAGATGTGAATCCCCAAGACATACCTTATACATATGGGGAGGAATATAAACAAAATTCTTTTTATCCATCGAATATCGCTTCGATTGGCAAGGCTTATATTCTAAGAAATAAAAGAGGACAAAGCATAAAAGTGAATCCCATTCAATACAACCCCAAAAGCAAAGTGCTGCGTATATACACAAGCATTAATCTTGAGTTGGAAATAAGTAAAACAAAAGCATCGTACAATTTATTACCCAATACAAAAAGTACGAAATCCGATCCAAAATTTAATGAAATATACAAATCTCATTTTCTTAACTTTTCTGAAGATAAAGCGAAATATACACCATTAAATGATGACATCGGTAACATGCTTATTATATCACATGCTGGCTTTATTGATGAAATACAAGACTATGCCAATTGGAAAAGACAAAAAGGAATTCCTGTAGAAATTGTGGATGTTTCTACCATAGGTAATTCACAAGCCATTAAAACATATGTGAAAAATTATTACAACACCAAAGGTCTGACTTACCTCCTATTGGTTGGAGATAATGCTCAGGTGCCCTCATCAAGCACAAGTGCAGGAGCTTCTGACAACAATTACGGATACATAGTAGGTTCTGATCACTATATCGACCTTTTTGTAGGACGTTTTTCGGGTGAAACTGGAGCACAGATAAGTACTCAAGTCAACAGAACAATCCATTACGAAAGAGATTTAACCACTCAGGACACATGGTTGGCTAATGGTGTTGGTATCGCTTCAAATGAAGGATCAAATCCTTCCGATGCAGAACACATGAATACCATTGAAGGCAAACTTCAAACTTATGGATATAATATTACTCGATGCTACCAAGATGGAGGTACTGCACAACAACTCACGAACCTACTAAATAATGGAACTGGTTTAATTAATTACGTGGGACATGGATCAGATTATGGTTTTGCAAGTATGACTTATATGATAAGCGATGTAAACGCTCTAACAAACACAAACAAACTACCTTTCATTTTTGATGTTGCTTGTGTTAACGGTAATTTCACATCAAAAACTTGTTTTGCAGAAGCTTGGATGCGTGCAACCAACAATAATAAACCAACGGGTGCAATTGCTATCTGTGCTTCTACGATCAATCAATCGTGGGTACCACCTATGATCGCACAAAACGAAATGAATGATATTCTAGTTGAGAGCTATGCCAACAACATCAAACGCAGTTATACTGGTATTGTCATGAATGGTATGTTCAAAATGAATGATGTACATGGTACTGGTGGCGACAAGATGTCAGATACATGGACTATTTTCGGTGATCCATCATTACAAATCAGAACCAAAACGCCACAAGTCATAGCTGCTCAACACTCTTCTATAATTCCTGCAGGAAATACAAGTTTCAGCATTAATAATATTGGCAATGAGTCTTTTGTTTGCCTAAGTAAACAAGGTGTTATTCTAGCTAGCAAGAAATCGACAAATGGGAGTACAACCTTAACTTTTAGTCAACAAAACAATGGAGACAAGCTTACACTAACCATTACGGGCTACAATAAAATACCTTACATAAAGGAAATAACCGTAGGAGAAGTAAGTAATGAACTAATATCAAACTTCACATCTGACAAAACAGCTATAAACAAAGATGAATCTATTCAATTCACAGATGCATCTCAAGGCAATCCAACAGCTTGGCTTTGGCTATTCGAAGGTGGAACTCCTGCCAGCAGTACAGAGCAGAATCCTAAAGTGACATACAACCAGGAAGGAACTTACAATGTCAGTCTGAAAGTATCAAATGCAACTGGCAATAATACGAACTCAATCACAGATATGATTACGGTAGCTGCAACGCCCAATAACGAATACTGCACGGTTATTCCTGAGCAATGCAGTAGCTACGAATATATCTCAAGCGTTAAATTTGCTGATTTAAACAAAAGTTCCGTTTGCGATAGATATTCAAACAATACAGATGTGGAAGCCAATGTTCTTGCTGGTACAAACTACACACTGGAGGTCGGTATTGGCCGATCGGATAGCAGTGATAAGGTGAGCGCCTGGATCGATTGGGATAAAAATGGTATTTTCGATGTTCAATCAGAAGAATATGTTTTAAGTGTTTCGGGAAGTACGGCAAACATTGATATTGCTATTCCGGAGAATACCCTAACAGATAGATATACAATGCGTGTACGCTTAACGTATCAAACAACACCAACGCCTTGTGCAACATCTAAATATGGTGAGATTGAAGATTATATTATCAATGTGACTCCTCAGGATTACTGCACACCAAGCTCTTCGAGCTTTGATAAATATGAGTATATCGGCTTGGTTAAATTTGCTAATATCAATAATTCATCAAGCTTTAGTGGCTATACCAATTACACCAACATTAGCGCCAATGTGATTAAAGGAAGTAGCTATCCACTAGCAGTTACGGTTATGAAATATGATTCCAGCGACAAGGTTAATGCATGGTTCGATTGGAACAATGATGGCGATTTTCTAGATACAAACGAGGCAAACAGCTTATCAGGAGCAACATCAGGTATTTTTAGCAAGGATATTGTCATTCCAGATAATGCTGAACTGGGAAAAATCAGAATGCGAGTAAGAGTTAGCTATAATTCAGAGCCAACACCTTGCGATAACAGTAGTTATGGTGAAAGCGAAGATTACAACATCTATATAAACGACAGAGGTCTTTCAGAAAGAGGAATAGAGCTAGCCAAAGAGCTAATCATCTATCCAAACCCCATAACAGATATCTGTCATGTATCGCTTAAGGGAAGCAATAACCAACAATCTGATATTACGATTATTGATATTCAGGGAAAACAAGTTCTAAAAACTGTTTTAACTGAATCACAACTTAACTTGTCGAATCTCAAACCGGGTCTTTATTTTATGACTCTGACCGATGATAATAAGAAATACACAAAAAAAATCATAATTAAATAGATTGGTCAATAATTAAGGGAGATTTTTGCTTAAGCGAAGTCTCCCTTAATTATTGTAGTTATACCTTCTAGAAAGAGACTTGAAAAGGTCAACTCAAACAAAAAAATGATCTCTTAAATCATCACATACTCAGCAGGCTCCCATTGCACGAAAATCCTTGCCAAATTTTAAAATTAGCCTATTCATTTATTTACAGATGAATTACCTGAACTTTCTTTTCAATATTTTGCATTTTAAAATAAACAAACCTAGCATATACCCCTCTTCACATCATCTCTTAAAAGTGAAAGAATAAAAGTTTGTTGAATTATTTTCAACGAAATTAAAATTACGAACCTATATCTTTAATTCAATTTATTAATTTTGAAATAGATATCAACAAACACATAAAGAATTACATTTTATGAATCATCGATCTTTATTCATTGTTTTTCTGATTTTATCTCTCTCTTCACACGCTCAAAAAGTTGATTTACTTTATTTTACTGATGCACACCAGATTTTCCCTTTGGATGATGTAAAAGGCGGACGAGGTGGCGTTGCCAGATTAAAAAGTTTGGCAGATCAAGCAAAAGAAGCTAATCCCAATACGCTACTCATACACGGAGGAGACTTATGTGGTGGTGTTCTTTTTGGTGGAATGTACAAAGGTCTACCAATGATTGAAGCTTTCAATACAATTCCTGTTGACCTATGCAACTTCGGTCAGCATGAATTCGACTTTGGGTCGGATCATTGCATTAATCTGTTGAGCAAATCAAAATCACAATGGCTCAGCTCAAATCTAAAAAATAGGGATGGTGATCCTTTTGGAAACCTACCGACATATCTTATTAAAGATATGAACGGTATAAAAATTGCTTTCTTGGGCCTAACTGATGCCATGAACACAAGCACAAAAGATGCAAATGTTCTTCAAGAAGATCTATTTGTTGCACTTTCGCAAGTCATTGAAACAATCGACTTAAAAACAATCGATTTTCTTGTCCTCATCAGTCAAACAAATTTGGAGAATAATCGCCTAATTCTAAACCAATTTCCTGAGATCAGTTTAATTCTCACTGAGGAACAGTTTGAATACGAAAGCAATGTCTTTTATAAAGGCAGTACTCCAATTGTCTCAACTGCTGGAAACATGAGCTCTCTAGCAAAAATCGGTCTTAAAAAAGGACTAAATCCTCATATTGAAATAATTCCTTTAGACGATAAGATAACAGCTAATTCTGAACTGCAAGAAATGGAAAGCTTCTATAAGCTGGATATGGAAAAACAGCTATCTAGTCGTTTAAGTACACTAGAGGTATCTCTAAGTTTTCGAGAAGGAATAAACAAAGAAAGTCTTGCAGGGAATCTTATTACCGATGCCTTTCGGGAATATCATGATTCTGATGTCGCTATTATAAATGGTTCTGGTATTCGCGCCGATGTTCCTGCCGGTGACTTTACCTTAAAATCTGCCCGCTCGCTACTTCCCTTTGGAAATAAAATTTGTCAAATCGCCTTAACTTGTTTTGAGTTAAAACAGGTATTAAAAAGCCATGCCGAAAATAAATCAGGTCAGCTCTTACATGTTTCAGGCATCAGTTACGAATATTCATCTAAAAATAAGAAGCTCATTATAAAACGAAATGGAACCGTTTTAAAAGATGACGAATGGTTAACTCTCAGTCTCAACTCCTATCTCCTTAACAAATTAGATTGCGACTATGAAATTCTTATCGATGAATCACAGGATGATGCAATTGCTGACTATCAATCGCTTTATGCTTATTGTGCAAAAAGAAAAACCCTACATCCCAGACTAGAGAAAAGGCTGGTTTTATTCAATGAATAAAAAATATGACAAAACTATAAAGCTTCACTCTCCTATTGAAGCTTTTTTATTAAAACCTCACTCACGTTACTTAACAGTACTAGAAATTGTTTTTTGGATTAAAAGTTAAAAAATAGGGGTCTGAAATATTTACCGCTGTTTTTTTTGAAAAATATCTCACTTTAACTCACCCAAAGTGGAAAAAATGACGTTTTGCATGGGGTGCGACAAAAACAAGGGTGTTTTCTGGAAAAACTAACACCTAAAGAAGACCACTATGTCCCCAATAGGGATCTCAAGACATAAAACACATCGTTTCTGTAAGCACTGCCATTGTAAAGGGGGGCTCGCCGAAAAATTCCCTTTTTTGCGTGTAAAATAGAAAAGAATAAAATGCTGTACAACAGCAAAAACCGCTTCTGTCAAGTAGTCATAAAACTGACCAAAAGTCAATAAACACAAGACTTACATTAACTTTTAAAGTAATAACCGATTTCTACAAATCTACTTGGAAAGCAAGGGGCATCTCATCTATTTTAGCAATCAAAATACAGACGGTAATGTGTCATCATATAAAACAAATGTTCAAGCATATTAAAATGAATCATTTTGTTAGATCTCACAAGTCAGTCAAAGCTAAAAACACAAACCTTAAATAAAAATTGCATCATGACAAATGCTTCAGTTGCTTTGAACCCAAACAAATTGGTTCAGTACTTACAGAAAATGCCTAATGAATTCACTAAAGAGGATTTAATTCGTTACATCGAAGAGAATGGCATTCAGATGATCAACTTTCGTTACGTTGCTAACGATGGTAAATTAAAGACACTAAACTTTATTATAACTGATCGTAATCACCTTGATAGTATCTTAAGTACTGGAGAACGTGTTGACGGATCAAGTCTATTCCCATTTATCGAAGCAGGATCAAGTGATTTATACGTAATTCCACGTTTTAAGACTGCTTTCCTAAACCCATTCTCTGAAGTTCCAACTTTAGATATTCTTTGTTCTTTTTACACTGCTCAAGGCGAGCCATTGGAAAGTGCACCAGAACACATCCTTAAGAAAGCTCACAACTGTTTTAAAGAGAAAACAGGTATGACTTTCAAAGCTATGGGTGAGTTGGAGTACTATATTAAAAGTGCTAAAGCGGAATTATATCCTGGTGAAGACCAAAAAGGGTATCACGATTCTCAGCCATTTACTCAGTGGGAGAATTTACGTCGCGAGGCTATGGTACTTATCGCTCAGTGTGGTGGTAAAATTAAATATGGTCACTCAGAGGTAGGTAACTTTATTCTTCGCGAAGATGGTTACGAGCAACACGAGATTGAATTTATTCCAGTTGAAGCAGAAGATGCAGTTGATCAATTACTAATTGGTAAGTGGATTGTACGTATGCTTGCTGCTCGTGAAGGCGCACTTGTAAGCTGGGCTCCAAAAATCACTGTAGGTAAAGCAGGTTCAGGTCTTCATATACATATGATGCTTGAAAAAGATGGTAAAAACCTATGTGTTGAGAATGGCAAATTGAGTGATACAGCTAAAAAAGGTATCGCTGGTATTATGGATCTTGCTGGTCCTTTAACAGCTTTCGGAAATACGATTCCTACTTCATATTTACGTTTGGTTCCTCATCAGGAAGCACCTACTTACGTATGTTGGGGAGATCGTAACCGTTCTGTATTGGTACGTGTGCCTCTTGGATGGTTAGGTTCTAAAGATATGATTAAAGAGGTTAATCCTCAGCAGCAAGATGATACTCGCGATTTCTCAAGCAAACAAACTTTCGAGTTCCGTGTGCCTGATGGATCTGCAGATATCTATATGCTAGTAGCTGGTTTGATCGTTGCTGTTCAGCATGGTTTAGAAGATGAGAAAGCACTTGAAAAAGCTGAAGCATTATATGCTGATATGGATATATTCAGTTCAGACTTCTCTGAAAGATTAGAGAAACTTGAGCAATTACCTACTTGTTGTTTCGAGAGTGCTGATAGCCTAGTAGCTAAACGCGAAGTTTTTGAAAACAATAATATTTTCCCTGCTGGAAGTATTGATGCTGTTGCAGCTAGCCTTAAATCATACAATGACAATGGACTTAATGATCGTATCTTAGGTAACCACCAAGAGATTATGGCGATTGTTGAAAAGTATATTCACTGCATGTAATCAAATTGATTATACGTTTTTTGAAAGAAGAACACCAACCAACTAACTAAATAAATGAGGGATTCTGGCTAAGGCTGGAATCCCTCTCTTTTTATTCCTATCTGAACAAATTCCCTCTGATTACCACAGATAGTGCTTAATTGAGATTTGACTTTCGCTATGGAAAAGGGCATTATTCATTGTAAATTGATTTCCCCACTGATGGTACAGATATCCGCAGATTCTTTTTTACTGAAACCATATTATCACACCAATAAATCACCGCATCAACATATCATCGCATTATCGCATCACAACAGCATCTCAGCAATAAGTCGTACCTTCGCATAAAACCGAAGAAGTTATGCATAAAAATATAAATGATAGCTGGAAAGCGCACCTAGAAACAGAGTTTGATAAGTCTTATTTCAAACAATTAGAACATTTTGTCGATGATGAATATCAAGAGCATGAAATTTATCCTCCTCAGGAATTAATTTTCAAGGCCTTTAATTCGTGCCCATTCGAGGATATAAAAGTTGTTATACTAGGTCAAGACCCTTATCACGGACCCAAGCAGGCCAACGGGCTGGCTTTTTCTGTAAATGATGAGATGAAATTCCCGCCTAGCTTGAGAAACATTTATAAAGAAATCAATAAAGACTTAAATATTCCCATATCAAGCAAAGGAAATCTTGAAGATTGGGCAAAGCAAGGCGTTCTACTGATTAATACAACACTAACCGTTAGAGCCAATGAAGCAGGATCGCATCAGAAAAAAGGCTGGGAAGAGTTTACCGATGCAGCCATCAAAGCTTTATCTGAGAAAAGAGAGAAATTGGTTTTCATCTTATGGGGTTCATACGCTCAAAAGAAAGGTGTTCAAATCGATTCAAGCAAACATCACATCATCAAGTCAGCTCATCCTTCGCCTCTATCGGCTCATCGAGGATTTTTTGGCAGCAAGCCTTTTAGTCAAACCAACAACTATCTAACTAAGCAAGGACTGGAACCTATCGATTGGGAATTAAAAAATAAAATTGAGCAAAAAAGCTTAGACTTTTAACTAAACAAGGGGCTATCGAATGATCGATAGCCCCTTGTTTTTATTATTGTTTTTAAACTATTCTACCTCTATACTCAGCCGATGTATAATAGCCTTGTTGCCATTCCCTTTAAGCAAAAAAGTGGTTCTAAAGTTGCCATTATTAGTAAACAAGGTTCCTATAAAATAGGGCGAATTAGGCTTACCACCAATGTGCTTTTTCTTAAGACTCTTAGGTTTATATTTTGCAAAAAACTTAGCCATGATCTGCTTTGCTTGCGATCTGCTATAAATTGCCTCTTTATCTTGGATCTTTAACTCGATTCTATCGCTGAAATAAGTTGCCAAACTAATACTATTCCCTTGCTGGAATGCAGTGACCAAACCTCTAGGCAACTCTTGTTTTTGCTGTGCAAAGCTTGTGACACTCAAAACTTGAATGGCAATAATAAGTATGTATTTTAAAAATCTCATAAAATGAATGTTTATTGTAAATTCAAACACAGTATAACAAATACCATGCTGAATTTAAAACGCAAGGTAATAAGAAACTGTCTAAAAATTTATCCTTTAGTTTTTTTATAAGTAAAAAACCTCATAACTGTGTTAAATTATCTTTCAATAGAACCACTATTCAAATCAAATTTGCCTTGTTCTGAGTCTTTTTATTTCGATAAAAACTCCTAAAAATAAATTTAAACAATTTCTAAGAAACTGCTTAAATTTTATCTTTTTACTTTATTATCGTGATTAAGAATCGGTTTATATTTTATTTCAGACCGACTGAGCTTATCTTTGCTACCTCTTAAACGGTGTCACGTATCATAGACTCGTTAAAGATGAAATAGTTTAATCTAAGCTATAAAAATTGTTTAACAAATCAGCATTTCAGCTATGAAAACCACCTTATTAGTTATTGGAAAGACAGATAAAGACTTTGTGAAAAAAGGTATTGAAGAGTATCAAAAAAGGCTTGTTCACTACCTGCCCTATGAAATGAAAATTATTCCTGATATAAAGAACACAAAGAACCTTTCGGAACAACAACAAAAACAAAAGGAAGGCGAATTGATTTTATCTCAGGTGAAAAGCGGTGATCTCTTAATTCTACTAGACGAAGGTGGTAAAGAATTTTCGTCACCTGGCTTTTCAAAATTCATAGAACAAAAAATGCTTAGCGGTATTAAAAACCTAATTTTCGTAATTGGCGGCCCCTATGGATTCTCTCCTGAGGTTTACAAAGCTTCTCAAGGCAAGGTTTCACTTTCTAAAATGACTTTTTCACATCAAATGATTCGTATGATCTTTACAGAACAGCTTTATAGGGCAATGACTATTCTTCGCAATGAACCTTACCATCATGTTTGATGATCTCACTAAATTATGCTAATTTAAGAGCTGTGTAAATTTCGATCTAAATCTGCTAACTATAGCTATTTAAAGAGACTTGGCATCAAACTTGTTCAAAGGATCTGGATTGAATTCATATATTACAACTTATATCCATTGATCTTGAAAAATAATAAACTCATCATCTTCTTGCTTATCACTTTTGTCCTTTCAATTCTAATTGGGATAAAGATTGACTTTCAGGCAAGTGCTGACCATAGTTCTCAAAAAAAACTTGAACACTTTCAACAAGTTTTCCTTGAAAAAGAAGCCTTGCTTGATAGCTATTTAGTCTTTTTGAATGAGACCTTATCGAAACAAGATGAGTTTATTCCTGAGAATGACAATCTAAACAAAGAAGAGAATGACTTAAAAGAGAATGAGATTTCTTTATTTGCACTGGAGAATGATAGTTTAATTTATTGGAGTAATAATTCAATCAACCTCCCTCCTTCAATCATCAATAAAGAATTTGAATCTCAAATTGAATTCATTGACAATGCCTGGTTTTATATCAAAAAAACAACAGTAGATAAAAAACAGCTTCTGGGTTTGGTCCTAATTCAGAAGGAATTTACCTTCGAAAACAAATACTTAAAAAAACATTTCTCTAAAGACTTCGGTTTATCGGAGTCGTACATTATTCACACTCATAATAATGATAAGCAAGCGATAAAAAACAGCAAGGGTAAACCTCTTTTCAGTTTAGAAAAAGAAATGAATAATTTCCTATTCCAGCCCGATTTTAACAATGCTGTCTATTTCTATTTTTTAAGTTTATTGTGTGGCATTCTTTTAGCTATACAATTAATTCGTATGCGAAGAAAACTGTTATTTCGATCCATAGGTATTCTGGTCTTTGGTATTCTACTGGTTTGGTGTAGACACTTTATGCTGAGTAAAGGTATTCCTAATGTTTTTTCGAGCATGGAACTCTTCTCACCCGTCCTTTTTGCCTCTTCATTTTATTTCCCATCATTGGGTGATTTTGCTATAAATAGCTTCTTCATATTCAGTTTTATTTATACTTACACCAGATACTTTCCCTATCAGGTTTTACTCAGAAACAAAGCTCAGGCTTTCAGTTATATTTTCTTATTTATAAATCTATTACTATTCACCCTTTTATATGCCATAATCAGTATTCTATTCAAAAACTTAGTTCT
>Ga0209272_10001249_pt1 | contig 16657 bp, 12 predicted proteins | sample tdDd002_FD_187125 | JGI IMG/M metagenome (GOLD analysis project Ga0209272, IMG submission 187125) | Marine sediment microbial communities from the Atlantic coast under amendment with organic carbon and nitrate - tdDd00.2 (SPAdes)... | ecosystem: Environmental > Aquatic > Marine > Coastal >... | reverse complement strand
CCGCACTGATTAGACAAGTTAATTTTTCATCAAGTTTGCTAAATAAGAAGCCGCTGGTAATTGTGGTACCGCGTACCAGATGACTCACCGCCTGAAGCTTATCCGAATTATAGATAACAGGCGTACACTCTAGATGCACGCCTCCTTCTTTTCTCTCCCATGCTGACGGAATTTGCTGGAACAGTTGCGATATATCTTCAACCAGATCTTGATAGTTATCGATAAAGTGATGCGACTGAGTCGCTAGCTGATCTTGACTTTTCGCTGCAAAAAGCAGTAATTCGGTGATCTGACGATAGTACAACAGCGCATAATCCCACTCTTTTTTATAGGCTGATATTTCACTGCACTCAGTACTAATCGTATTGTAGCGAGATTCCAGCGCATCTTGGGCTGCATACAGAGCCGGGATCAGTTCGGCAACGCCTGGCTGAGAGGATTTTTCACTCTCTACCGTGTCGGGCTCTATTTTATCACCAGAACTTGAAGCTATGGGCTTTTCTACCGTCGTTTGGCTAATCACTGAAAATAGCCGGGACTGAATATTGCCAAGTTCATCTGCCAATTGACGTAGATTCTGTTCAACCTGCGGCGGAAAAACAAAAACGCCAACCAAGGTATAAACCACGACTCCAAAAACAGTCATATAAGTGCGATCAAGGCCATATAAAAATGCACCTTCCGCATCCCCACCGTTAAACATCATCAGGATCATCACACCCGTCAACATGAACAGCGTCGGGTCCGCAAGATAGGCACTGCGAATATAGAAAACCACAGCAACGATCAATGACACCGAAAGCATGTACAGCATCCGGTCCTGGGCAAAAAAACCGACCAGCACCAAACCAATAACTGCACCTACGATTGTCCCTAAAACTCTGAGTGTGCCTTTTGCAAGAGATTCTCTGCGGCCGCCAGTAGAAGCAATCAGCATCACTGTCGTTGCCGCTGTCGATGGTTGCGGCCACCCAAGGGCCATCGGGATCAGGAACGCAAGAGTAAGGCTTATTGCAACTCGAGTGGCAAACTTAAACTTCTCGCTGAGGCAAAAAGGAAAAAGCCAATTGTTAATATGGAGAGATGAAATTCCAGAACCAGACTGTCTTGCAGATTCTGCGCTTTCCTCGGCCATCGCCTACCCCGCACATATTCATTCAGTCTGTATAGACTAGATGAATATCTTGCAGCCTAAGCGAAGAAAGTGTCTTAGATATAACACTCTATGGATAAGATTAAGAGAAGTTAAGGTTAGGAAGAGACAATCGAAACAATCGCACCCAGCAATAAGGTGACAACGTCACAGGCGTGACGTTGTCATCATAAAGTTACACAATTTTGGGTTGCAGCCACTCTATAGCATTCAAGAACAGTTTGACGGCTGGCAACATGCGACTTTCATCAATATCGAAATCACCGTTATGATGGCCCGCCGTTAAGTCCGAGCCGACCAAACAATATATCGCTTTGCCGCCATTAGTCTGTACCCGATCAACTAAATAACCGGCATCTTCACTTGCACCAAAATCTTTCTCACGCACAACTTCGGAGAAACCACTATAGGGGCCAAGCTTAGCCAGCAACTCAACCATTTCCTGATCATTTTGCAGACCGATAGCCTCACCCTGCGCTTTGATTTCAACCTTGACGCCATGCATCATGGCAGCAGCCTGAGCTATCTGTTCAGCCTGCTGATACATATAGCTATTTAACTCGCGGTTCTCACCACGGGTTTCCCCCATCAGTACGGCATTGGCAGGAACCACATTACGCCCGTCACCAGCATGGAGCTGGCCAACATTAAGGCGCGTCATGCCATCACGGTGGCGAGGTATTGCGAGCATCTGAGTGACAGCCGTACACGCAGCAGCAAGAGCATTGCGACCGGCATTAGGTTCGATACCTGCGTGGGCGGGTTTGCCAGAAAAATGTAAATCGAACTTTGAGCTGCATAAGAAATGCTGAGGATCGCAAACCAAGGTACCGCTAGGAACATTCATACCAATATGCGCAGCAAAGAAATAATCGACATCATCCAGCCAGCCACTTTCGGCAATCGCTTTACCGGCGCGACACCCTTCTTCTGCTGGCTGAAAAAGCAGCTTTATCTTACCGCAAAGGACACCTTTGTTTGCTGCCAACGTTTCTGCAATACCCAAACCTATAGCGGCATGGGCATCATGTCCACAGGCATGGGCAACGCCTGGTGAAAGCGAAGCAAATCCGAGAAAGCGTGGCCGGTGAGAGTCATCCTGATTTTCCATGACGTCAACAGCATCAATATCAAAACGCAGTGCGATTACTGGCCCCGGACGCCCCGTATCCAATATGGCACCGACGCCGGTTACTCCATTCATTTGGGCTAGGTGCTCAAGCTCAGCTCCCCAGCTGATAGCACGCTCTTGAGCTTTGACAACATTGGCGTCGTCTCGACCCATGATCGTGTCATGGGCAATGATCGAGTCAGAAAAGAAAAGCTCATATCCCTGCGACTGCAGCAAACCTGCAATCCGGCTGGTGGTAAAAAACTCGCACCACGCCGACTCAGGGTATCGATGAAACTCTCGACGATAGTTCATCAATCGCTGAGATAGCGCCTGTTCATCCACTGTTATATTTTGTACCACTTTTTCGTCCTATCTTTTACGGCAAACCGGATGAGTTTCACGATTAATAACCGGTTAATTCCATAAATCCCTGTCCTGAATGACTGCCCTTGACCCTTATCGGCCCTTCCCAATATGAGAAGACAAATGGCAACCACTGCTCCTTGCGGACAACATTCACTTCAAGTTGTATCTGTTGTGTCGGTACCTCAATTCGCCACTTAAGTGGGAATTGTTTCCCTTGGTATCTTGCTAAAGATATTGGCGTTAACCTGATATCTTCAGGCTGCAATACGATTGTTTTACCATCTGGCCAGCTTAAAGAACCAAAGTAATACGACTCGGCATTCTCTTCTCTGATCTGATAAACCATTAAGGCGCTGCCGTCATCTAAATGAATTGAAAACCAATCCCAGCCCTGCTGTTTTTCTGATAGGCCTTCACTGCTCCATTCACGATCATACCAGCCATCACCTTTCACTTTATAGGTTTTCCCGTCTAGCTCTAGCGTACCGCTAAGCGCCAAGAAAGGCGCGCTGTAGTAATAGGAGGCTATATCTTCTGTCGGGTGCTTCTTGCTATAACCGTTATCACCCTGAAAGATCAATTTCCCTAAGTTACTAATATCGAGATCGGCTGCCATTTCTCCGTCAGAAAATTCAAGTGTGCCCGGAAAAGGCGAATCACCATAAGAACGCCATGACCAGTTGTCTAACCACGCTCGGTAAGGATTTGCCGTCACGCCCGCCTGTCCGATCCCGCCACGGGCGAAGCGTTCGGCATACCAGACTTTATCTTTGCTGGTTACTACGATGTGAGCCATATACCTTTGTGGGCTTTTCCATCCATTGCCAGCTTCACTCCCAGACGCGAAACGAAAAAGTGTCCACTGAACACCAAACGTTTCACCACTTTCTGACTCAAGATTTGCAGTGAGATACCACCACTCAGCTTTGAAGTCAGAGTGACCGAGGTGATCTTGTGGAAACACCCATTTTTTCCCGGGGACAACTGGCTGATAGATTCCCTCCGCTCCCTGACGGAGTATATCGGCGGAGTTTGATTGGGTTTCGACAGAATCACAACCCGTTAGCATCATAAAGCACAACAACGTGAACATTGCCAATCCACGGCTAACAAATTGATACAGCATCAAAAAGCCTCCCGTAACGATAGAATGGCAGAACGTTTAACCAGACGCCAAACCGGCCAGGCCCCCGCGATCAATAAAACGGCTAATGCAGACCCCAAAGAAGTCAGATATTCATACGGGAAGTACTGTACAGGCATTGTCCAACCAAAAGAATATTTCAAAACAACATCAATAAGCAGCTGGGCCAGTACCAGTCCAAGAGGCAATGCAATCACTGCCGTCAGTACACCTATCATCAACAACTGCCCGCCTCCCAAGGCTGCAAGTTCTCGTCCCGTCATTCCCATACAGCGCAACAGCGCAAACTGGCGTTGACGCGAGATTTCACCGGCTACCGTGGCAAAGAACAGACCGCAAACTGCAATAAATAACGTCAATTTACCCAGGGTTGCCGTAACAATAAACGTACGATCAAACACCCGCATTGCCTGCGCCATGAGTTCGACATTATTACGAACCCGCTCAGGTGACAGGTGGAACCGCTCACCCATTTCCTTCATAACAGCCATACTGTCTGTATCCGGTTTCAGGTGAACAGCCAAACCAACTTGCCCCTTATAAGGCCAATAGTCCTGCCAGCGTTTATGAGACAGAATAACCTGGCCATAGGGGTTACCGTAATCGTAGTAGACGCCAGCGATTAACCAGCGCTTGTTCATCGGAGCGGGTAACTCTATTTCATCGCCGGGATGCCAGTTCTGCTTGAGTGCCATTGACTCGCTGACAAGTACAGCCCGCTGGTGATGCAAACGCTGCCAATAATCGGGTATCGCAACTTTAATCGAAAGGGCCTGCTGCTCCTCTCGGGTTCCGCCGATACTGACAACCTGTAGCGTGCCCGCTTCTGTCAATATCTCTTTGCGCCACTGCCACCAGACCTGTTTCACTTCATCGCGGCTATCCAGCCAGCTGGCAATCCGTGGAGCGACATTCAGAGAAGGACGGACATAAATATCAGCCGCAAGACGCTGGTCTAGCCACACCTCGGTCGTACTACGGAAACTGCCGACCATCGTTTCCATACCAATGTTTGATGCCAGTGCCAGCATAAACGCCATTGCCGCTACCCCTCGGTAACTCAGGCTTGCTGCTGCATCGGAAAAGAACCAACGTAACCGCGCCGAGCGCACTACCTGCCCGAGGCCCTGAAAGAGTTGCCATAACAAGAACGGCATACTCAGCGCAGAAGCGATCAGGATAAATGCAATAAGGACAAAACCTGCCATCTGGCCATGTGGAAGCTGATACACAGCCGCTGCCGCACCAATGAACATACACGAGAAAAGTGCCTGCCACGCAAATTCACGGCCACTAAAGCGAACCAGAGACATATGGGTAGATAGACGCGCTGGCTGAGTTTTAATTAACCGGATCAGTGGCCAGCCACAAGCCAACAGGCTACCGAACAAGGCGATAGCCAATGATGCCAGGCCCCATTGCCAATGCCAGCTCACAGATAAGCTAACATTCGCGCCATATAAGCTATTTAATGTTTCCGCCACAGAAGGCAGCAGCTGCTGAGCAAGCAGCAGTCCAAGTAAGTTGCCGCCGACCAAGCCGAGGGTGATCCACACCAAAAGCTCTAACAATAGCGCTTTCGCCAACTGCGAACCGGAAACACCGGCCTGACGAAGCAAGCCAACCAAAGGCTGACGCTGAGACAAAGACAGAGACATCGCCTGATAGAAGATAAACAGGCCGACAACAAAGGCCAGCATACCCATTGCAAACAAATTTAAGTGAAATGCTTCGGTCAGGGGCTCAAGGGTCGCACTTTGATGACGTTCCAGTTTCAAAGCCGGCGGTAATTGCTCGGTAAGGGCTAACAGTTGTTTCGGTGACATCTTACCGCATAAGATTGCGGTCAGGCCCGTGCCGGGTTGCAGGTCACGCACTAGTGACATGTCTGCGATCATCCTTGGGCCTTGAATCCTTTCTTCGTCCACAACCTTCAGTGGACCAATCTGTTTTCCGTGCTCTAAGGTTAAGAACTGGCCGTCTACCACACCCATGTAGCTTGCAAGCTGCTCTCCCACCATGATTGGATAAGGCGGACGCATCAGCGACATCATCTGGCTTTGGTTTTGACTCGTGACCTGATCTTTGAAATTCGAGAACATGGCAATGGGATCGATGCCGACAATTTCAAAATCTCGGTTTTGGTCAGTAACAATCCTGTGCTGATCCATCGGAACACATTGGCTAAAGCCCGCCCGACGTAACTGAATATAGAAGCCCTGGGGAACTTTAATTGCTGGCTGGTTATGGCGAATTCGATACGGAAAAGGATTAGAAAAAAGTTGTTCGCCCTGACGGTAGCTTTCTCTGGCCTGCTGGTTAACGCCCATAACACCAACTAGCAAGGCAATACCTAATGTCAGGCCAAGCCATACCAACACAATCTGGAAAGGGTGGCGCTTATAATGCCCCCAAAGCGCTTTAGCTACGGGGCTTGACATGAAGCTGGCCTCCCTGAAGTCGAATACAGCCATTCATATGCTCTGCGACTTGTTTACTGTGTGTGACCAATAGCAATGTACAGTCAAGCTGACGCGTAAGGTTGACGAGCAAACGTATTACCGCACCGGCATTTCGTTCATCAAGGCTGCCTGTCGGCTCATCAGCCAGCAAGATATCCGGCTCCATATAAAGCGCACGGGCAATGGCAGCTCGCTGCTGCTGACCACCTGACATTTCTTCTGGGTACCGCCCGAGTAGCGGCATGAGATCAAGCGCCGAAATAATCTGACGCCATAATTCTGGTTTCTCCTCCAGCCCTTTTAGCTGTCGGCAGAAACGAATATTATCAGCAGTAGTTAAAGTGGGGAGTAAATTGAATTGCTGAAAAACGAGACCAATGTTGTTACGACGAAAGGCAGTACGCTCGCGCTCGGAAATCGCATGGATGGGTGTTTTACCTAACCAGACTTCGCCAGAATCTACCGTGTCCAAACCTGCAATCAAATTAAGCAAGGTACTTTTGCCCGAGCCGCTTTCCCCCATCAGGGCCAACTGCTCACCTTGCTTTAGCTCCAGCTCTGCACCTTGCAAGACAGAGTGATACTCACCGCCATCCTGGTAGCCTTTGCAGAGCTCCACTAGTCGTAACATCTAAATCCCCAAATTTTTGTAGGTGTTTTCCGAAAGTGAAATTTACAGCAAAGCCCGGATTCGAGAAAGTACTTTAAAAGTCTCATTTGGAAATAAAAATGCAATGCGTTACAAACCACCCACAATTTAAACAATCCGCCTACACGTCAATCACAACAACTTGAAAATCAAGATACTTCGAATGAATAAGGTGCACACGACCTGCCTAATTTATGTCATTTCAACCATTCCCCCTTATTCTACCATTATTATTAAGCAAGTTAGTTATTCATTCTTACGAGTGCATTGCCATGGCATATATCCACTATCATGGTAATTGTAAGACAAGTGAACAAAAAGCTGTAATTGAAGCCGCTGTCCACAATAAATTACGAGCACATTTTTCCTTTTAATATGAAACAAAATTTAGGATGAGCTCGATCCCTTCCAAATACCTTTAGAAAAATACGACACAGACAGTTTGAATTTTATCCGCTACATTTCTATTAGCAGTGCATATTATTCAGATAGCCTTCATTAACAGACTTATATACGAACTTTGATAAAACGTTACAGCAGGGAGCATGTAATAGATGATAAAAACAATTCTGGTTGTAGGGGCCTCGGGGTATGTTGGAAGTCACCTGGTTCCTGAGCTTGCAAACAGCGGATACCAGATAAAAGCAACCGGTCGAAATCTCGACCTGCTACAGAAGCGTGGATGGGATGCCATTCCCAACATCGAACTGATAGAGCTCGACTTAAATGTTCGCTCCAACCTAGATGAATTATTGCAAAATGTTGATGCGGTGTTCTTTTTGGTTCACGGAATGAATCACGGGCATGACTTTATTGATATTGAATTACATGCGGCCAGAACCTTCAGCCAGGCCCTCAAGCGAAGTGCTGTGCAGCGTGTTATTTATCTCGGTGCGCTTCAGGCCAAACAAGGGAAATCCAAACACCTGGACGCCAGAAAGAAAACCGGGGAAATTCTGCGTGACAGTGGTATTCCAACCACCGAGTTACGGGCCGGGATCATTGTCGGGCCGGGTTCAGCTGCGTTCGAGGTGATGCGGGACTTTGTCTATCATTTGCCCGTTATTATCGCCCCTAAATGGGTGAAATCCTATAACTCCCCTATTGCGCTACGTAATTTGCTTCATTACCTACTTGAGCTACTCCACTTTAACCCTTGCCGGCACCAGATCATGGACGTTACCGGTCCTGAAGCCATCACGTATGAAACCCAAATGCGTAAACTGGGGGCCCACGCCGGAAAAAAAGTCCGCATCTTACCGCTTCCCTTGTTAACCCCATCGATAGCAGCCTACTGGCTAAAATTCATTACCTCGGTTCCTACCAACATTGCCCGAGCACTCATAGGTGGGCTACGTTTTGACCTTGCTGCGAACGGTAGTGCTATTCAATCGCTGATCCCGCAATACCTGCTCACCTACGACGAAGCTGTCGAAGAGTGCCTCGGCCATGAAAGCGAAGTCGTACGCAATGAAATCTGGGGCTTTGATCCAGATGCCCTAGCCCGCTGGCAAACAGGCTACGGCTATTACCCCAAGCACGCTGGCTACACGCTTAAAACTGATGCCACCTGCGAGCAGCTTTGGCGTCAGGTGCAGCTTGTCGGTGGCAAGGAAGGCTACTTTTTCGCTAATTACCTATGGCGAATACGTGAATGGATGGATTTTGCCATCGGTGGCGACGCGCTCAAACGATACCGCCGTGATCCCGACAAGCTTCAACTTGGTGATAAGGTTGATTCATGGAAAGTGATAAAGATTGTACCCAATCGCTTTCTCTCCCTTTTGTTCGGAATGAAAGCGCCGGGGCTGGGTCGGCTTGAATTTACGATAGAAGACAAAGGGGAATACCGCGAAATAGACATTCGTGCCTGGTGGCATCCAGCGGGTTTCTCCGGCTTACTCTATTGGTTTGCCATGATGCCCGCCCATCTGTTTATCTTCAAAGGCATGACTCATGCCTTGGTCAAGCGCTGTAAGGCAAAAGCGCAGGAAGGTAAATCGGTTACGCAATAAGGTGTCGTTATCAAAGGAATTGAACAGTTGACCAGAATGCATACTGATGATCCATATTCACAGCCTTCAACCACATCATCATAGGCATTCATTGAACATTAGACTTATCATTGTGCTACTTCACAGGGCTCAAATACGCTAAGATGCTCGCCATTATTTTAGCTAGAGCCTTTATTACCCAATGACTACTGCCACAACGCCAGCCAGCTTCACTGAACTTGCCTTAATTCAACCTTTGTTAGCTCGACTAACAGAGCTGGAATACCAGCAGCCGACACCTATTCAAGCGCAAGTTATTCCAAGTGTGTTAGCGGGGCGTGACTTAATTGCAGGTGCAAATACAGGATCGGGTAAAACGGCGGCTTTTGCACTGCCAATGTTGCAGGATCTTTTTACGCAAAAACACACAGATAATACCAAGGGCGGCAAAGGTAACTATGTTACTGGGCTTATTTTGGTGCCAACGCGTGAACTGGCTAAACAGGTTGCTGACAGCATTAAGTCATACGCAGTTCACTTTAACGGTGCAATTAAAACGGTGGCTGTTTTTGGTGGTGTATCTGCAAATACTCAAATGCTTGCACTACGTGGCGGCACCGATATTTTGGTTGCAACGCCAGGCCGATTACTCGATTTAATTTCAAGTAATGCGATTAAGCTAGATAAGGTAAAGACCTTAGTGCTTGATGAGGCCGATCGTATGTTAAGCCTTGGCTTTACTGAAGAGCTATCTGAACTGTTGGGTCAATTGCCAAAACAGAAGCAGACGCTATTGTTTTCTGCGACGTTCCCTGAGCAAGTACAGGCTTTAACTCAAGAGCTGCTTAACGACCCCGTTGAAATACAACTACAAAGTGATGATGCCAGCACCTTGGTACAGCGTGTTTTTAACGTAAATAAAGGCGAAAAAACAGCGGTGTTAGCGCATTTGATCAAACAGCATCAATGGCGACAAGCACTTGTTTTCGTAAATGCCAAGAACAGCTGTGAGCACTTAGCCGATAAACTTTATAAGCGTGGCATTGAGGCCGAAGTGTTTCATGGTGATAAAGGCCAGGGCTATCGTACACGTATACTTGAAGCGTTTAAGTCGGGTGAGATTGATGTATTAATAGCAACGGATATCGCGGCCCGTGGTTTAGATATTGAAAAGTTGCCGGTGGTGATCAACTTTGATCTACCAAGAAGCCCATCAGACTACATGCACCGCATTGGCCGAAGTGGCCGTGCTGGTGAAGTTGGCCTAGCCCTATCGCTGATTGATTATGAAGATTTTCATCATTTCAAAGTTATCGAGAAGAAGAACAAAATCCGCCTTGAACGTGAACAGGTAGAAGGCTATGAACTCGATGAAACCATTACCCAAGAGATGTTAGAGGCAAACAAGCCGATGGCAAAACCGGAAGGCACGGGTAAGAAAAAGCGTAAAAAGAAAGGACTTGGTAACGCTGATGTCTGGTTGAGAAATTCATAACCAAACAAGCAACGATATACCAATAAACATCGTGTCAGTTGATTCTTGCTGACACGATATTAGTCACAATCAGCGATATACCGAACAATAAGGTAGAGAAAATGAGTGGAACCATTCGAGCCAATATTCACCCTGGATTAGAAGTGAAAATTGTCCTTAAAAAAGATCAACGAAGCGGAACATTAACCTCTGGTATTGTAAAAGACCTTTTAACGAAGTCTCCAAATCATCCTCACGGAATAAAAGTCCGCTTAGACAATGGTGATGTTGGTCGTGTAAAAGTGATCTGTTAATCATTATTATCAAACGGCTACCACTTTCAAAATAGTGCCTACAGGTATAAATCGAAGAATCTCAAAACAACGACTACAAGTCGTTGTTGAGTTTATTCTGTCATTTCTGAACACAATCGCACTCAATTGTGGCTCTAATTCTCTCCTCTAATTAAATAAAAAACTCCCCGGCACGAAGTACCAGAGAGTTTTATTGTAAATCTAATTATTAACCTAACGACTAACTAACGTGATTGGTTAGCCGATACCTGAAGTTTATCAACTTCCGTCAATAACCCTTTAAACAGGCTCACACTGCCCAACAGAAGAATAATCGTAAACGGCATTGCAGCAATAATAGTGATTGATTGCAGAGCTTGAATAGACTGAGTACCACCAATCCAGAGCATAACCATTGCGATAGCACCAGAGATAACTGCCCAAACTACTTTCTGCTTAACTGGTACTTCTAACTTACCACCCGCGGTCATGCCATCAATAACGATAGAGCCCGAGTCTAACGTTGTCACAAAGAAAACGATAATCAGTGCTACAGCAATAACGGATAGAACATCTCCGAACGGGTAAGCATCTAACATATAGAATAAGCTAAGAGAGACATCCGCAATACCTTGGTCAAGACCTAGTTTCCCCACTTTATCCATCACCTGTTCAATAGCAACGCCACCGAAGATAGACATCCAAGCTGTTGTTACCAACGTCGGGATAAGCAATACGCAAAGAAGAAACTCGCGAACGGTACGTCCTTTAGATATACGAGCTACAAACATACCAAAGAAAGGCGCATACGCTACCCACCATGCCCAATAGAACACAGTCCAACCGTGCAACCAAGTTGTATCATCACGGCCAGAGGTTTGGCTTAACGGAAGAATGTTTTTTACATACCCCGTCACTGCGGTAACCAAAGAATCCAACACTGTAGTGAAATTCAAGACAGCAATAAGACCAAGGAATACAAACGCAATAACCATATTCAGATTACTTAGAAACTTAACACCGCCATCCATACCGCGCATAACAGAAACAATCGCCAAACCCATAATCAATACGATAATGGACTGCTGAAGGTAGATGTTATTTTCCATTCCGAATACATGGCTGATACCGCTAGCCGCTTGCGTTCCCCCTAAACCAAGAGAAGTCGCTAGGCCAAACAAAGTAACTAATACAGTTAATACGTCAATCACGTCACCCACTTTTCCCCAAACGCGATCACCCAACAATGGGTAAAACACAGAGCGCATTGAGAGTGGTAACCCTTTATTGTAAACAAAGTAGGCAAGGCAAAGTGCGGTCATGCCATAGATAGCCCATGCATGTAAGCCCCAGTGGAAGACTGTTGCGCCTAATGCCAATTCACGACCAGCTTCTGTATAAGGTTCTGCATTCAGTGGTGTCCCAAACCAGTTGGTAAAGAACGCCGTTGGCTCTGCAACACCCCAGAAAATGAGGCCGATACCCATTCCTGCAGCGAATAGCATCGCAATCCAAGACGCTTTGGAATAATCCGGAGTAGCGTGATCACCACCTAAGCGAATTTTACCTAAAGGTGAAAACGCTAAAATAATGGCAAAAACTAACAAGATGTTGGCTCCCCACATAAAGAGGAAGTCAAAATTTGACAGCACAGCACCCTTAATAGAATCAATAGCTGCTTTTGCATCTGCTGGCGGTAATGCGAGAAGGGTGACAATGAAGAGAATAGATAAGCCGACTGAGGCTACGAAAACTGTGTTATGGACATCCATACCCCATTTACTGATGTTATCTTGACCAACTTGATAATCAGTAGAATCAATACTGTACTTTTTTGATTTAAAACTCATAAATTATGATGTTCACATATCCGAATAAACGAATATAAGGACCAACTCCATATCCAACTACTACTTGATTGGCTAGCCGCACCATATAAACAAACATGATATAGATGATTAATGGCTTTTGCTCAATCCCAAGCGGTGCATTCTAGCACAGAATGGGGATCCTGATTAGATGTTGGCCAGTTGCTTTAGGGTTTCTCTGTTTGCAAAAAAAAAGAAGACTATAGGTTGCCCCTTTCGACGAGCACTATGAGAAAGGTAACAGTTCAAACTGTAGTCCCACTTTAGCATGGCACTTAAAGGTAACTGACCTTTATTTGGAGTCGTACTTTACGAATGTGATGGAGGAAATTGAAGCAAATTTCACAGCACCCGCTATCCGCGATATGGTTTTGACCGCGCCAGACGTTGAGTTACCCCCTAGCCTTTTGGAAGCCCGTTACACAAGCCTACAAGAAAACTCTTTCCCACAGCACCCGAAGTTTAACTCTGAGTCTTGGGCGTATGCTGCAAGCAACTGTGATACTAAAAGTGGCTATTGGAACTGGGTTAATCAGCAGATCGAAGATGAATCCGAGTGAAAATAAAGCGGAATAAATAATTCACTACTTTGACAATATGCAATGCGATTGCATGTTGTCATCGTTAAACTCTACATTAATTGTAAGCTTACTCAAATTGACCAGTTTCGGAGAATGAGTTGAAAGTCGTAATTAACAACCCAGATGATAAATACAATGTATCGAACCACCTGACCGCAAATCAAGTTGATGAGGCACAAAAACTTCTTGTATCAGCTGCCGAAAAGAAGTTAAGCGACTTTAAAGAATACTTCGGTGATTCTCTGAAATTTGAATTAACGTCTATGGAAATCAAATGCGTCCCAGTTCGTGGTCAGTTCATATTTAATACTTGCACGCAGATCGATAAGGTTAGATTCAATTATGGTAAGCCACAACAGGGAAAGCATTCAAATATCTACTACTCTCAAGCTGAAGCAGTAGCCAGCCAACAAACCGCCTATGAAAGCTTTAAAAACTATACTAATAGTGACCTCAGAGGCTGTGTAGACCCCGAAGTTGACTCAAGCATGTTCGAACAGGAAAACACCGCTTGGAAAGTAGCGGCTGTTGAAAGCTTTGCTCATCATGAAACCTGCCAGAGTTGTTCAGGAGGGGGACGCATTTACCACGACGTTCATATACCTGCATCCGTTGATACTTGCCGATCCTGTAACGGACATGGTGATTACAATTGCCAAACCTGTTATGGAGCTGGTTATTATAAGAACCGTTACAATCAATTTGTTACCTGTGAAATTTGCTATGGCCACGGAAGCTTGGTATGCAATTCATGCTCTGGGAGCGGTAAATCTCATACGCCTCCGATTCATAACGTACAAAATATACAATGTGGTGGCTGTTTAGGTCACGGCACTACACACTCGGTTTACTCCGCTTCGGTATGGACTCAAACAGAGAGGAAGTTGAATATTCAATCCGACGATATATTCTTTAGCCACGCAATTACCAGACGCTATAAATCAAGTAGTGCTAAGGAACTCTTTGACACTGCCAGTTTAGTAATCTGGAACCCTGACAGAACAGAAGATACTTTCGGTGAAACCTCAGGGCGTGTTCTGCGAAGGGACTTAAAAGGTGCTATTTGTCTCGGTAAATTCTCTATTCTTCTGAATGGTAAATCAAAAGGATATGGATCAATTTACATCGACTCTATGTACAACAAATACATAAACAGAACTGACTATCTTGAGCCTACATTTGACGCTGTTGATATAGCATTCAAGAAGCAAGTGGATAAGCTTTCTCGACTTTTGAAAGACAAGTCAGAAAAGGACGTAATAAATAATTACATTAAGAGCACACCCGCTCTGCGTGTAATTCATAGTCATTTGCGAATAACTGACAAACTGAAATTAAGGCTTATGATTGATGATACGAACATCTATAACAACGCAGTTAAGGTTACCTCTGAAGCTGATACGTACCTAAAGCAAAGTACCGCCAAAAGGTGGATATCTTCGATTTTCTCATAAGCTAAAAAAGCCCGCATATTTGCGGGCTTCATGTTTCGAATTCTTTAAAGGCTAAAACTCCCAAATCCGCGAGGAACTTTACATCTTCCTGGTCGCTGCTTTAACTGCATGATCCATGATGTTCGCCAGTTGCCTACAGGTTTGGCTGATGTCTCATGCAAACCAATTTCAATGTCTATCAACTTCATACGTTTAATTGCCTTCATTGCTTTTCTCCAATACCACTATTTCAGAATTTAACACTTCACACTCACCGGTTACTAACTTTTCGTTAGCAAGATATTTCAGTAAATTGATCACAAATAGCTGAACTTGCATTGTTAACGCTTTGGTCTATCCCTGAGCGTTAAAAATTAAGCAACCTTACTCAATGCAGCTCCTTTTCTGTATCAAGATGTCCAAAGACGGTTTAAATGAGAGCATTGACTGACTTATTTATGTCCGTGCGACCTGAAGTCGTATGAAGCGTTGTTCACCACGATAAGAGTGAATGTATGGTACTCCCCACTTTTGCAAGTAATGATATTTAATAACGAGCTGATTTGCGCTAATGTATTCAGAGTCTATATGAAGTCATTTCACAACTTCGCTCTACGATGAGATCCGCGCCAGATTGTCCTCATAACCATCAAAGCATATAAGCCTGCTAGTTCACTCGACAGGTTTCAATCTGGTGGTCTAACCGTTTTGTCATCATTTATCATCATTGCAAACCTGGTTTAAATCTTTAGTGAAAATTCTTTGTTCGTAAGCATAACAGACCACGCTATTCTGGCGATTTTGTTAGCTAAAGCAACCACTGCCACATTAAACGGCTTTGTTCGTTTTAAATTCATCAACCAAAGACCAAAATACTTTTCAGCTGTTTCTGCTCGTCTTAATATTGACCGAGCAGCATGAACAAATAGCTCCCTCAGCTCACTATTCCCTCGCTTTGATATACCTAACATTCGACTTTTACCACCAGTAGAGTGTTGACGAGGTACTAATCCAACCCATGCTGCAAAGTTACGACCACTGGAAAAATCCTTAGGGTCAGCTACGTTGGCTACACAACAAGCCGCTGTCAAAGGGCCTACTCCAGGGATAGTTTGTAAAAGGCTATAGCGAATATCATCCTTATTTATGAGTTGTAGTTTTTTCTCTTGAGATTCAATTCGTTCATTAAGATAGCGATAGTATTCAAGCTGTTCTGTTAACTCATTAATCAATGAGTTTGGTAATACTTCATTTTGAAGTTCTATCCACTCAAAAAGCTTTTTGAGTGGGCTGTGGCCACGAGGTAAACTCAAGCCAAATTCTAGAAGCATTGCCCCCATTCTGTTCATACACGCTGTTCGTTCTTTCATAAATGAAGAACGAACTTTACGAATTATCGAAGCTACTTGCGCTTCTTCTGATTTAGGAGAAGTGAACCTCATTGTTGGTCTAGTTGATGCCTCAGCAATTGCATCGGCATCAATGAAGTCATTTTTATTTGTCTTCACATAAGGTTTTACATATTGTGCTGGAATCAATTTAACTACATGTCCATAAGATTTACATTTCCTGGCTAACCAATGAGAACCACCGCAAGACTCCATTGCTATAAGCACAGGCTCATAAGCAGAGAGAAATTGAAGTAATTTTGTTCTATTTAACTTCTTACGAAATGTTTCTCTACCGTTCGAGTCATGCCCTACTGCATGAAATGAAGATTTTCCTAGATCGATACCAATAGTTGTAGTGATAACCATAATATTCGCCCCTTAAATAGATAGACTTAAAGTCTAGGTTCTGGGGTGTGGGGAGTACCATCTAATTACCATCTGTATCACCAGATGACCCTAGGATTCTGAATAAAGCAGCGAATCCGACAATGTAACGAAACTTGGTTGTTAGACCGAGTGGGAACTGAATCGTGAGAGGACGTTCTTCCTGATAACCACAAATTGGGTGTGCGACATGAAGTCGTATGAAGCGCTGTTCACCGCTCAACGAGTGAATGTATGGTACTCCCCACTTTTGCAAGTAATGATATTTAATAACGAGCTGATTTGCGCTAATGTATTCAGAGTCTATATGAAGTCATTTCACAACTTCGCTCTACGATGAGATCCGCGCCA
>Ga0209272_10001248_pt1 | contig 16663 bp, 17 predicted proteins | sample tdDd002_FD_187125 | JGI IMG/M metagenome (GOLD analysis project Ga0209272, IMG submission 187125) | Marine sediment microbial communities from the Atlantic coast under amendment with organic carbon and nitrate - tdDd00.2 (SPAdes)... | ecosystem: Environmental > Aquatic > Marine > Coastal >... | reverse complement strand
ATTCCATTCCAATTCACCGAAGTGTGAGTTGCAGATGCTCCACGAATTCCCACTGTTGATAAAGCTCCGAAAGAACCATTAGATGACATATTAACCAAAGATACTTTTTGTAATAAAGCAGATAAATCTTGGCTTCCATATCTTACAAGAGTTAAAGAATCAATTTCTTGATGCTTTTCAGCTTCTGCAAAATGTTTCAGTCTAGGCGCCAAAATATCGACCGTTTTAATCTGAATCGTATCAACATCTAGAGTTTGCCCACAGACATTATAGCCTATAAAGAATGTTAGAAACACAAATAAAAACTTCAACTTCATCTAATATTTGATAAAGAAGAAAATACAAGGATAGAACAATAGAAATGATAGATTCGATCGTCTTCCAAACATCTTCTCCGAATGTTTTGAAAATCAAGTTAGCATTGGCAGGTCTTCTGACTTACCTCAACTTTTTCGGCCTTCCCATCCGCGAGAAGCGAACAGTGGCATTGTGGTGAAAAAGCATTTTTCTGAGCTTACAGCTACGGGAACAGCTCCGGACTCACACCGGATTCCCTTTTCATCTCTATCTGACAAAAGTCAGATTCACGAGAACCAATTACGATGCAAATGTATAAAAAAAAACAAAATCAGACGAGCGATTCTCTTATTTGGAACACACTCCTAAACACCTTATAAATCAACAGTTAACAAACCGCCTATCATAAAAAAAGGGATATCCCATAATTGGAACATCCCTTTTAACGTGAAATTCTGTATTTAGAATCGATAAGCCAGCTTAGCAGTTATCGATCTTCCTGGCATATTAAACCCGTCTTTTTCGGTATAATTTTCATCTAACAAATTTGCTACCGTAAAGCCAATAGTATACTTTTCTTTAAAAGTATATGAAGCTGAGTAATCGAAAATAAACGAAACAGGATGACGCAAAATCAAATCTGTCACATCTGTACGAACTGGATACCAAGTGTACCAATTATCTTCATACCTATGTCCAATATATCGAGCATTTAATCTGGTCTTAAAACTGTCAAGGTTATCAAATTCAATCCCCATATTAGCTTTATTATCTCTGACATATCTCATATTCCCCTCAGCTGGCTTGCCGGCTAATTCACACGCAACTGTTGCGTCAATCATATGAGTATAATTCATATAGGCTTTTAATGAATAATCGTAATCACTTAAACTTCCAAAATCGTAAGAAGCCGTTATCTCGATTCCATCCATATCAGCTGAATTAGCATTTTTAAATGATTTAAATTCATCACCATTGTATGGTGTTCCATCTGGATCTTCAGTATATCCAACAATCATATTTTTATGGTGGGTTCTGAAATAAGTAAAATCGAAATTGACCCCTTTGGCAAAATCATTGAATTCCAACCCCATATCAAAAGTATTACTCTGCTCCTGTTTCAAATTAGGATTCCCTTTTGTTGTACCATAAGCATTCTGATATAATCCAGCAACCTGGAAGGCATCAGGTGCAAAAAATGCATTCCCCCAACTTGAATGAATTTTGAGTCCTTCCAGAATTTCATATTTTGCACCAATATTCTGTGTAAAAACTGCATAGTCCTCCGATTTTGCTTCATTTCCTAACAGGTCATTAGCTTCCAACTTGAATTTCACAAAATCATATCGTGCTCCAAATGCCAGATTCAATTTACCATCTAAGGTTTTTGTATTAATCTGACCAAAAATACCAGTCGCAATATTCTTATATTCGGGAGTTGATGGTGCACTTACCAAACCATCTGTATCCCATTTATGACTTTCGTAAACATCGTGTTTATTATCAATTCCAAATGCTATGGAATGTTCACCTACTTTAAAGGCATCTTTTAAAAGAAATCCATAGTTGGTAAATACATTTTCTGAATTTCCATAAACGGAATTATAGTTGGTCGATTCCTCTTTTGAGTGAAATGGAGAAAAACTTAAGTTATGAATACCTATTTTCCCTAAAACATCTGCTCCAGTCCTATACTTCTCAATATCCTTTGAATTCTTTCCATAAACATGCCAAAATGAACCCGGAGTTTCAATTCCATTGGCAATAAAAGCTGATTGATTGATATTAATTTTCCAATCATCACTCAATATGAAACCTAAACGTGCATTTATATTCTGACGTTCAAATTGTGAGTGTTCCATCCTTTTCCCATAAGATTCAGGATCTAAAATTTCCTTTGCATCTTTTTTTCCAAAAAAATTATTCTTTCCAATTTTATAATCTTTTCCCTGGTTTTGATAATTATAAGTCATATCGAAATCTAATGATTCAGAAAGTTTCCCTCCTACACTCATAGACCCATTAAAAGTTTCGAAACTACCGTATGAAAGATTTAGATTACCAGATATATCATCTACACTCTCTTTTGTCACAATATTAATAACGCCAGCCATTGCTGAAGAACCATATTGAGCTGAAAAAGGACCTTTTAAAATCTCAACACGTTCAACATTCAACATATCAATTGTTGCGATATTTTTGGTTCCTGCAGGTTTCCCATTAATCAATAAAACATTGTATTTATTTGATGTGGATGGTGCAAAACCACGCATGCTAATTACTGCTGATATCCCGGGATATTGAATAATATCAACACCAGCCGTTTTTTTAAGCAATTCCCCCATATTCGAGGCTGGAGTAGCATCTATGACTCTTCTGGTTATAACATCAACCTTTTGTGGCAGATCCTTAACTTTTGACTTAGTACGTGAAGCATTGATTTGTACTTCATTTAGATTCAAATGACGAACAGCTGTTGTATCTACAACTGGTTCATCCTTGGCTTGAGTCGCAAAATTCATTAATGAAAGCAATGCAAAAGCCGTTAAAAATGTTTTTTTCATGTCCTTTTAGATAAAATGAAAATAAGTTTTAACTAATGCAATGCAAACAGGGAGCTAAAAGAAAATCACACAATAAGACACAAAGAGCCCGTTATGACAAACAACCCTTAATATCGTAATGATAAGTTTTTCATTCACATGCTCTTTTTCCCGAAAGCAATGACTTTTATTGATTGCAGTGGCAGGTCTTCTGACTTGTTCTACTTTTTGAGGCCTTCCCATCCGCCTGAGGCGAACAGTGGCATAGGTTGTTCAAAAAGCTCTTTTAGAACTTACAGCTACGGGTATAGTTTCGGATTCACACCGAATTCCCTTTTCATTTCAATCCTATATTATGAGGAATGAAATACCAAATGCAGTGCAAATATAGATAAAAAAGAGATTTATAATCATAAAGCTTATCAAAATAAAACACAAACTCCTAATCACCTGACTACATCATCATTACAAGCCTCAATATTTAAAATAACACCAACCAACATTAACAAAACGTCGGCATTAAATATGAGAGTTGAATAGTCCAAGTGAAATAGATTTATTATCCTTGCATACCGCTTAAACAAAAAATAGATTTGGAACTATTTTTAATTTAAGCATTGCGATCAAAACTTAATTTTAAAACCGACCCATGATTAAAACAATTTCTAATTGCCTACTCTTGTTTTGTCTTATGACACTATTAGCATGTCAGAATTCCAATACAACATCTGATCTTATTCAGGCAATAAACAAACGAGACACACAAGTTGCTCTCCAAATAATTAATTCAGATATAGACTTAGACACGCCAGATTCTTTAGGAATGTCAGCCATTCATTGGGCAGCAAAAAGGGCCTTACCTAATGTGACCAAAGCTCTCATAGAGAATGGTAGTGACATAAATGCACTAAATAGTGAAGGCTATACAGCTTTAAACTATGCCATAAAAGCCAACAATCAGGAATCGGTAGAACTACTTCTTAAAAATGGTGCTGTTGTTATCAAAAATGGCTTATCAAACTTAAGTGATGGTCCTTTTGTTGATAGAACTGAAAACGGTCTTTATGCCTACTATATTAAGCATGATTCCATTGAAAGCAAATCTTATCTCACAGGTAAGATCCTAGATCAGGGAGCAAGTTCATTCAAGGGCTGGGCTGGAGATACTTGTAAATATTCAATCAGAGATAGTAAAACACCTCAATGGCAAACTGAAACTAAAGAACCTATTTTTGTTTTAGGCGATATTCATGGTCAGTACGACAGAATGCTAAAGAATCTATTGGATCATGGTGTGATAAACAAGCAACTTAAATGGGATTGGGGGAAAGGTCATCTGGTATTTGTTGGCGATATCTTTGATAGAGGAAATAAAGTAACTGAAACACTTTGGTTGATCTATCGTTTGGAGCAGGAAGCTGAAAAAGCTGGTGGTCAAGTCCATATTACATTTGGGAACCATGAATTGATGGTACTGAATAAGGATAATAGGTATATTGCTCGTGACTATAAATACCTATGTAATAATCTGGGTTTAGATTACGATGCTCTTTTTCATCCCAATTCGGTATTGGGCGAATGGTTACGCTCAAAGAATTCAATGACTAAGATAAATGATATTCTCTTCGTACATGGCGGTATTTCTAAGAAGCAGGTTGAATCCGGAATGACTCCTGAACAAGTAAATAGTTTAATGAGACAGTACCTAATTGCTGGTTCAAATGCTGAAAATGAAGTAGAATATACACAAATATTAAGATCATTCGGTCCATTCTGGTACAGAGGTTACTTTATGGATCGTTCTAAGTACAAAAAGATTACCGAAGATGAACTTGATAGCATTCTAAAGAAACTCCAAGTTTCAAGAATTGTAGTAGGTCATACCGAAAATGAAATCCTAAGTACTTCATTTAATGGTAAAATTATTGATGTGAATATTCCACTAGCAGATGATTCAATACCGAATCAAGCCTTACTGATTGAAAAAGGTAAATTTTATCACCTAAGTGAAAATGATGATAAAAAATTATTGAAATAATTCATCCAGAAGTTCATCTGAAAGCCTCAAAGATCACTTGATTTTGAGGCTTTTTTTCATTCTGTAATTTCAATCAAATTCCCTTCAGGGTCTAGTACTACACTCTCATAATATCCATCTCCAGTTGTTCGTGGTTCACCATAAATCTCATAACCATCATGTCTTATTTTTTCGGTTAAACCATCGACCATTTCTTTACTACCAACTGAAATAGCTATGTGTGTTAAGCCTTGAATTATTCCTCTATTCCGAATTTGATCTGCGATATCTGCACGATGCATAATTTCAATTCTAGCTCCATCTTCAAAAGAAAGAAAATATGAGGTAAAGCCTTTCTTCTTATTCTCATATCTGGTATTACAATTCATATTGAAATAGTCTTGATAAAACACTTTCATCTTCTCTAGGTCTTTAACCCAAATGGCAATATGTTCAATTTTCATTTGTTTGATCTCTTAATATATTATTACAATATTTCCATCTTCACTAACTCATCTATGAGATTCATCTTATTATGAATATGAATAGTATGAAACCCCAGCTTATCTGCAGCCTGAATGTTAGCCATATTATCATCGATAAAGACAGACTCTTCTGCTATCAATTCATATCGATCTAATAGAACCTGAAAAAACTGAGGATCGGGTTTAATTAATTTCTCCTCACCTGAAACAACAACTCCAATAAACTTTTCGAAAAACGGAAAGCGTTTATAAGCCAATGGAAGTGTTTCTGCCGACCAGTTTGTCAAACCATATAATGGATACAACTCACTAAGTTGATACAAGGCATCTACATTTTCAGGAATATCAGAAATCATCATCTCATCCCATCTATCAAAGTAAGTTTGAATGTAATCATAGTATTCAGGATATTTCTTCTGCAAAAAATTAACACCTTCAGAAAAGGATCTTCCTCTATCCTGCTCTGTGTTCCATGCGTCGTTACAAACATTTTTAAAAAAGTAATCCATTTTAGATTTGTCTTCAAACAAATCTTCAAATAGATATTTAGGGTTCCAATCAACCAAAACACCACCAAAATCAAATACTATAGTCTTAACTTTCATCTCTTTGCCTTTCATTATTCATTTTATCATGATATTGTCTGCGGTACTCTGATGGCGACGCTGTTTTGTACTTTCGAAATTGCTTTGTGAAATATGACGGGTTTGCAAAGCCACTTTTATACATGATCTCAGAAATTGTTAAACCACCACATTCTAAAAGATAAACAGCATTATGAATTCTAAATTCATTCAAATAATCCATAAATGCTTTATCACTGATTTTTTTGAATAATCGACAGAAAGAATTCACAGTCATATTTAAATATTGAGCGGCATCCTTTGTACTTGTATTCGATTCAAAATTTTCATTTATAAAGCTTAAGATCTGTTTAAGTTGTTTAGCATCTTGCTGATAAAATCTTTTTGTATTGGTAAGTAAATTAAAATGCAATTCGGTCTTACACATTTCAAAAACTATTCTCATCAGGAGCAACAATTGTTCTTCTTTTTCTTTATTAACCATCGATTCAAAATAGGGCGCTAGGTCCTTCATAAATGAAGGATCAAAAATCAGAATATTCTGAGAAGATAGAATAAATTGAGTTAGTGCTTCCAATTCTGGAAATACTTTAAGCTTCTTTAAAACAAAATTGTCATCAAAATGGATTACAACTTCATAATTATCATCCAACTCTCTATTAATAAGCCCATAATGAGGCACATTAGGACCAATAAATACTAGAACTCCATCTTCGTAAAAATATTCCTTATCTTCTGCACGCACCTTTCCTCTCCCATTTTTCACATATACGATTTCGTAAGTATCGTGAAAATGAAGCTGAATATGAGGACAGCTTGATTTCAAATCATATTTATTAATCTCAAATGATTTCATTTTATCATTATCTATTTGTTCATAGCTTGAACCCATGCAACAAATCTACCTTAAATTAATTCATATAAACAACTAAAGGAATAAATAGAGCTACTAACTGAATGAATTAGAATACAATTACTATGTTTTCCAATAAAAGAATGACGTCTTATATTTTTTATCTTTGCTTCAAATCGATTTAATGTCAACATGATGGGATATTACAAATACGGAGAGAAAGAAATTAATTACCTAAAAGGTAAATGTGAAAAATTAGCTAAAGCCATTGATCGCATAGGCATGATTGAACGTCCTGTTTTACCTCATCCTTTTCAAGCGCTAATATCTAGTATTATTAGCCAACAAATATCGACCAAAGCTGCAAAAACAGTTAAGGAGAGATTAAACAAACTTATTGGGACTGTGAGTGCTGAAAATATTCTTAATGCCAGTCATGAGTCGATTCAAGCTTGTGGTATGAGCAATAGAAAAGTAAATTATATAAGAGGAATTGCTGAAGCCGCCCAATCTGACTTCATCAATTTTGACAAACTAGATGAACTAAGTAATGAGGAAATCATTGAAAAACTTACAGCTTTAAATGGTGTTGGCGTATGGACCGCCGAGATGTTAATGATTTTTTCCTTATCACGACCAGATATAATCAGCTATGGCGATCTGGCAATACGAAATGGAATAATGAATTTATATGGTTTAGAAAGCTTATCTAAAAAAGAGTTTGAAGTATACCGTAAAAGGTTTTCACCCTACAACACTGTTGCATCCCTTTATTTTTGGGTAATCGCAAAAGAAGCCTAGGCTTATTACAACACCTAGGCTCATATTTTTAAAATATATTTTAGTTTTCGAATATTATTTAGTCCAAAAGCTGCCAACAGAATAAGTTCTAGCTCTTCCACTAATTAGAACACGATCACCACAATTCTCACATTGTAATTTTCCCAATCGTTCCGAAATTTGCATAGCATGCATCTCTTGTTTATTTAGCACATTTGCCCAATAAGGAATTAAAGAACAATGTGCTGAACCTGTAACGGGATCTTCAAGGATTGAAGCTTGAGGTGTAAAAAATCGAGATACAAAATCACATTCATCACCTTGAGCGGTAACAATTACGCCGCCTGGATCCAAATTGATTTGATCGAACACTTGCCTATCAATTTCTATATTTCGAATATCTTTCTCAGATTCATAAACTAAGACATAATCTCTTGATTTTAACACCTGAACAGGTTGAGTGTTTAAAGCATTCTTGATCTGTTGGGGCAATTCTGTCTTAACGGGTATTCTTGACGGAAAATCCAGAGTAAATAAGTCATCGTTCACACTTACAATCAAATCACCACTTAAGCTCTCGAAAACAATTTTATCCTTCGAGTAAGTTAAAAATTCCTTCAGAACATAAGCACTTGCCAAAGTTGCATGACCACATAAGTCCATTTCCACATCTGGTGTAAACCAACGTAGATGAACTTTCTCGTCTTTCACAATAAAAAATGCCGTTTCGGGAACCGCATTCTCCTTTGCAATTTTGAATAAGAGTTCATCGTCCAACCATTCTTTCAGAGGTACCACACAAGCAGGATTCCCTCCAAAAACTTCGTCTGTAAAAGCATCAATCTGATAAATATCTAGTTTCATTCTTTATTCTATCTTTTTAAATAAACATAGGCCGATACTCCCGAAGCAAACATCAACACAGCTCTCTTATAATCATCAACCTCATAACTATCCGCTTGTTCAAGTTCTTCTTTAGTCAACTCAAAAACAGTTCCTTCTACAAAATCCTCCTCATTTCCCGTAAACTCAAGAATAGGATGCGTATCCATCCCACTGGATTTAATAACATCGGGATCTGTGATCTTAATTTGAGATAAAATATAATTCTTAAGGCAATCTTTATTGCCTGTCAAAATTCTTCCAAAGGTATCCAACTGCACTCTTTCAAATTGAAGTGTACCGTATGAAAATAGTTTCTCCATTCTATTTCTTAAATTTTAATTAGATGATTTTAGACTAACTCATCAATTTTAGCAGCTAAAATAAAATCATTTTCGTGTAACCCATCAATCTTGTGAGTCCAAATAGACACAACTACTTTTCCCCAGGATAAAATAAGCTCTGGATGATGATTTTCCACTTCAGCAATTCCTGCAATTTGATTAACAAATGCTAAAGCAGATTTAAAGTCAGCGAATGCAAAATCTTTCAATAAGTGATGCATGTCAATAACTTGCCAACCATTTATCTTCGACAGAAATTTATTAATTTCATTTTCCTTTAATGGTGAAATGCCTCCTTGACAAGGTCTACACGTTTTTTTAGAAAGATTAGTCATTTATAATGCTTCTTGAAATTGCTTCAGTTGTGTATAAAATTCTTCTCGCAAACTCGTATTTTTAATGCCCTTTTCGGTTGAAAAATTCTCATAAAAAGAAGGCAAAGAGAAATTCAAAATAGGCTTGTTATTAGAGCGTTCATATCGGGCGGTAGCCATAGCTAAAACCGATTTCCCTCCATAGCCTCCAGGTGATGTTGCCATTAAAAACATGGGTCTATGTCCCCAAACATTTGCTTCAATTCGAGACACCCAATCGTAAATATTTTTAAAGGCTGTTGAGTACGCACTATTGTGTTCCGCAAATGAAATTAAAATCCCGTCGGAACCTTCCACAATTGCTTTAAACTGATGAGCTAAATTAGGAATCCCCGATTCATTTTCTCTATCAGCACTGTAAATAGGCATCTCAAAATCGTTCAAATCTAACAATTCAAAATCAACATTCTTCAGTTGTTCGGATGCATATAATGCTAATGCTTTGTTTATCGATTTCGAACTATTACTAGCTCCGAATGCAATAATTTTCTTTGTCATATGATTGTCGTTTTAAGGTCAATTTAGTCTAAAGTGCTATATTAAAAATAGAAAAAAGCTATTTGAACATCGAGTTCATTACAAACCCAATTGTTTTAATTCCACCAAGCTTTATTTTCCTCATCAATTGCTTGCCTTATTTCATCTGCTGAATAGGTGAAAAAATCTTCTGTCGTTCTTGAGGTATTCGATTCAAAATCTAATGGCACCTTTATAAATGCATTTAATTTTGACAAGACATACGGCTTCCAACCTTTCTCAATATACATGGGATTAAACAAATAAAACTCATTATCGTAGTGCTTTAATAAATTCTCCTTCTTTGATGGTGGAATATGAAAACCCCAGGCACAGTATCGGCTTTCAGTTTGATTGTACTCCTGCCAGATTCCCATAAAACAATTGAAATCCTCTTGTCCGAGCCAGCCTGTGTTCACCACAAATCTATTCTCTTTTTTGTCAAACATGGTTTTAAACTCACCTTTAAACTGACCAACATGCAGCTGTGCTGGATTTTCTTTAAAGCTATATGTCCCATACAATATACCGTCTGACATAGATGGCTCCCCACATCCACCATTCGACATATCTAGGAGCATTATTTTATCAATAATTACTACACCTTCAAAATCACAAACATTATTATGCACTCTTGATTTACCTTGTACAAAATATTGGGAAGGGTTTGTTCTATTCTGAGAAACTTCAATAAAACGAAGCTCTATCCTCTGATTATCGTCACCTATAGTACCCTGAAAAGTATAGCCTGACCACAAGTTAAAATAATCCAATTTCATATTTTCAAGAGGAGCCTCTTTGTAACAATCTTGTCCATATGACAGAATTGATATCAGAATAAAATTTAGGATTAAAACGGCTGATTTCATGATATAATATTTAGAACAGATACTATCAAATTTAGACAAAGCAAAGGCATAAACAAAATATACTATATAACATTCATAATTCTATGTTTTTTATGATGATAAATACAATAAATAATCGCAAGTGCACAAATCATCAACTGAACAAAATATTGAAGTTAAGCATCAAAACAAGATTATTCATCAACAATTAGCATACATTTACCAACATTGCAACTTGACAACAATATGTTATCAATAAGATTTATAATTTCGCGCCCACGAATAACAAAACCAAAAATATCTCTCTATCTATAGTAAATACAATCAGATTTATGAATAAATTTTATTTATCAAGCTTTACAATAATTATTCTATCATTGTTATTTTCTTGCAAAACAAGTAAGAATTTAGTTTACCTTAATAATACGGTCGATCAAGAAGTACTGAATGATTTACCAATAAATACATCATCGTATAAAATAAAAGTAAACGATAACTTATTTGTAGATATTCAATCAATAAGTCCTGAAGTTAACGCTGTCTTTAACCCCTCACAAGGATCAGGCCCACAAAGTGGAACTCAGCAAAACTATGGACAATTATCTGGTCAATATTTGAATGGCTTTCTTGTGAATCAAAAAGGGAACATCAATTTACCCATTATAGGGCAAGTAAACCTTTTAGGGCAAAGTTTAGATGAAGCTCGTCAAATCATTCAAAAAAAATCTGATGAATATATAAAAGATGCTACCGTAAAAGTAAAGTTGCTCAGCTTTAAAATTACAGTTATGGGTGAAGTTAAAAACCCTGGCGTATATTACAATTACAATAGCCAGTTAACCGTTTTAGAAGGAATAAGTATGGCAAGTGGAATAACGGATTATGGCCGTATAAAAAAAGTCCTTGTATTGCGACCACTAGAGAATGGAAGCAAAACGTATCGATTAGATTTAACAAATAAGAAATTCCTTATTTCTGATGCATTTTTTCTACAACCCAACGATGTCGTTTATGTAGAGCCAGACAAGTATAAGAACGTGAAACTTAATTCACCCATGTACTCTTTATTTTTATCTACAGTTTCAACATTGATATTAATTTTTAATGTGCTCTAGTTTCTGACATTTTAGCCATGTCATTAACAAACATCACTCCCTAAAATTTGAAAATATTCAAATATGCAATCAAATAATGATTTAAGCGTAAATAACGAAGATGAAATTGATCTTAAAGCAATTTTCTTTCGTTTATTATCAAAGTGGCACTGGTTTGTTCTTTGCGGCTCATTAGGAATCCTTCTAGCATTCTTTTTCAGTCGTTTTTCTCAACCTATTTATGATGTTAAAAGTGTCATGTTGGTCCAAGAGGAATCAAATGGGATGGGGGTTGAAAACCTTTTTGACGACATGGAACTAGGTGGTAAAACCAATATTGAAAATCATATAGGAATCCTAAATTCATACACCATTAACCTTCAAACACTCCAAAATTTAAATTGGAGAACATCCTGGTTTAAAAAAGAGACTTTCAAAAACATCGATTTATATCAAAGGTCTCCCTTCTCTGTAACAGAGAACAGTGGAAATAATCAAACTGGGATAAGAATATCAATCACAAGCATGGATGATAACTCTTATCACATAAAAGTTGATGATGAATTTACAGATGGTAACATTACTTATCCTGTTGAATTCGAATCGAATGGTCAATACGGTTTGCCATTTAAAAATGACTTTTTTGATTTCACTTTAGAAAAGAAGATTACGATATTACCTTCTGAGTATTATTTTGTTTTTAATGATACTGAGCTAATGGCTTTAGATTATATTGAAAAAACAAATGTGAGTCTAATTGATAAAAATGCAGAATTAATTCAACTACAAATGCAAGGCAATACGCCCGCTCGTGTTGTAGATTATTTGAATGAGCTATGCAATGTCTACATCCAATTTGGCTTGAAAAAGAAAAATCAGATTTCATTTAATACGGTACGTTTTATAGATGAACAAATAGACGGGATAGTTGATTCCTTGCGAGTAGCAGGGCAAAACTTTACCGATTTCCGTTCCAAGAAAAAATCGATTGACCTAAGTCATGAAGCACAATTAATTTTAGAGAAAGTTGGGGAAATTGAAACAGAACAAGCGACACTTAATTTTCAATTAGACTATTTCAAAAATCTTCTTAATTATATGGGAGATGCTGATAAAATGGAGAAAATAACTGCTCCATCTGTCGTTGGAATAATAGATCCTGGGCTAAATGCTCAAGTTATTAAACTAGGAGAACTGTATAGTAAAAAATCAGCCCTTTCCTATATCGCTAAAGAAAAAAACCCGAGTTTAATAATGCTTAATAATGAGATCAAAAATGTAATAAGTTCACTTGAAGAGAATTTAAGAAATCTACTCACTAATGCAGAAACTCAAGACAGATTTCTTAAAAATAGGAAAGATCAAATTACGATGAGACTTGCGGGTTTACCAGAAACTGAACAAGAGATGGTCAACATTAAACGACGTTTCGATTTGAATAATGAACTCTATACTTTTTTATTAAAAAAACGTGCAGAAGCGGCTATTACAACAGCATCAAATATTCCTGATGCTCAAATAATAGATGTAGCAAGAGTTCGAACAGCAAAAAAAGTTGGCCCAAAAACATTGCTCATAATTGTTATCGGATTAATGTTAGGTTTGATGTTTCCACTATTTATCATTTTAATAAAAGACGCCTTTAACGACAGTATTAAATCTAAAGAAGAATTAGAAAATTTGACTCACTTACCAATTATGGGAGAAATTGCCCATAATAACTATAAAAATGAATTGGCAATACTAGATCATCCACGTTCAGGCCTTGCAGAATCATACAGAGGGCTCAGAACGAATTTACAATACTTATTTAAGGGTAATATGAACAAGGTTCTTGCAATCCACTCTATGATTCCAGGGGAAGGTAAAACTTTTAATTCTGTAAATATTGCAACAATCATTGCCATGGATAATAAAAAAGTTCTATTAGTTGGCTGTGACCTTCGTAAACCCAGATTACATGATATTTTTGGCATTCCAAACTCTAATGGTCTATCAACTTATTTAATTGGTCAACACACTTTTAGTAATGTTATAAATCAATCCAAAATCAAGAATCTTCATTTTGTCAACTCAGGACCGATACCTCCTAATCCCGCTGAATTATTAGGGAATGGCGATTTTAAAACCTTTATAGAGGAAGCCAAAAGGGAATATGATTATGTCATCCTTGATAATGCACCGGTTACACTTGTTACTGATGGAATATTAACTGGAAAATATGCAGATTCTAACCTATTCGTTCTTCGTCAGGCTTATAGTAGAAAAGATCAAATAAAGTTCATTAATCAATTATCCAAGAAAGAAGACATTCAACATGTAGGAATAATATTGAATGATGCTGTTCATAATGGTTATGGAAACACATATGGAAGTTATGGCTATGGGAATGGCTATTATGATGAAGATCACCAAACAAAAAGCTTGAAAGATCGATTAATGACCACTTTTTCTAAAAACTAAACATTTCATATCATGATAATAGCCATTGATTTCGACGGAACCATTGTAGAACAGAAATACCCCCGTCTGGGAAAAGAGATTCCTTTTGCAACTTCTACTCTAAAAATGTTACAAGACAAAGGACATCAGCTCATTCTATGGACTTATCGTTCAGGAAAAGAATTGAATGATGCTGTTGAGTTCTGTCGATCAAAGAATCTTGAATTCTATGCTGTCAACAAAAATTATCCTGAAGAAATCTTCGAGAATAATATCAGTCGTAAAATAAAAGCTGATATGTATATTGATGACATGAATTATGGTGGTTTACCTGATTGGGGTGAAATATATATGAATATCACAAACTCCAAAAATGACAATTCAAAAGGAAAAAAGCGCAAGAAAGGATTAGCTCGATTTTTTGGATGAAATACTATACAAAGATATGGCAATAGAGCTATATCTTTGTATTAATACGATTAAACCAAGACTCAAAATGAGTCAATATATAGTTGTCATATTTTCTTTCAGTCAGGAGTTCATCAAAACAATTATGGGGTAAGATTTTTTATTTCTTAACTGCTTTTTTATCGAACTCTTCTTTACTTATTCTATAGTATATCGCATTCTCGAAGCCATAACAAGTATCGTGTTTAAAATACCTCATATTCAACTTTTCTAAAATACTAATTGAAGCCAAATTATCAGGAACTGCACGACCAAGTATCTCATCAAGATTTAAAGTTTTAAATCCGTATGATAAGGTTGCCTCTGCTGCTTCGCTAGCATAACCTTTTCCCCAATGCCTTTTAAAAAATCGAAAACCAATATCCACAAGACCTTCTTCATTCAATTTTAGTCCACACCAACCGATAAACTTATTAGTTTCTTTTAAAATAACAGCCCAGCGACCATATCCATTTCGTTTATAATCGGAATAACTAGTTAAGAAAATACTTACTTCATTAATTGAAACAAATGCAGGATCGCCTGTGTAACGAATCACATCTGGATCTGAATTCAAATCGAACATACTTTGGGCATCTACGTCTTCAAACTCTCTCAATAGCAAACGATCAGTCTCAAGAATGAACTTCATAACCAACTTGAATCTTCATTTTTAGTTTCTCTACCAAAGAATATAATTTCTTAATTATGGCTTCATCTAGTAACCATTGCTCAGTAATATAAATTCCAAGTGTCGACCTATTCTTCAAATCTGGAACAATTCCAGTATCGATATGATTCACACAAAGTTTCAATCTAGGATCTAACTTAAAAATGTCTATGATTAAAGTCTGAATACCATGACTATAGAATAATTTATTAAAGATTCTTTCGTCATTTTCTTCAATCACGACTTTAGCATCAAACTTTTTAGATTGCGTTTTAAACGCGGATTTTCTAGAGAAAAGTTTCATCTTATCGAGAACATTTTTCTGACGAAGCCTGACACATGATGTTGTAGGGAAATCAACTGAAAAGAACAAACCACTATACATTGAATTATCACCTATACCAGTCATATCACAGTAATTTACAAAATAAGCTTCTTCCTTAGTCGAATTAGACATAATAACATGCTGCTTAACTAAATTACGAGGGTTTATTCCACTTGTAGTATAAGTTTCATCCTTGCAATCAATTTCACGTCTTGTTTTCTTTGCAAATTCCTTTAACTCTTCAATAGCTGATTTGTCTTCTTCCATTTTTATTAAAATTTCAATTATTATTCATAATGTTTTACGAAAATCTTCTTTTGTCCTTCATGAAAGATCGCTTTCTTTCAAGTTTAGTCCCTCTTCTTTGTGTTAATAAATAAATTATTGGACCAAATACTGGAGGTATAAATGCTAAAATTAACCTAAAAACACCATGCCTTTGTTTAACTTTAGCTAAAGCATCAATAATTACAAAAACATGCAAGGCTATTATGAGAATGGTAATAAATATTTCCATGTAATCTATGTTATGATTTCTTTTTAAATATACATAAATCTAATCATTTTATTTTCATAAGTAGTATAAGAGAAAACTAAAATCATCATCTCAAGTGAATCCAATTTTTGATTTATTAAAACAAAAAACGCCTATCAAATGAATGACAGGCGTTTAACATATAGATTGCGATAAATACTATTCTGCAATATGCTTCTGCCATTTCCATGCTGAAAGAAGTGTTTCATCCAAGGTACTTTGAGCTTTCCAACCTAATTCCTCATTAGCGAAAGTCGTATCAGCATATATTTGCTCAATATCACCCGCACGACGTGCCACAATTTTATGAGGAACCTTCTCTCCTGTTGCTCTTTCAAAGGATTCAATAATTTCTAATACTGAAACACCATTACCAGTACCCACATTGAAATATTCACAATTCTCTTTATTCTTATTATTCAATAAACGCTCGATCGCTACAACATGAGCCTTTGCCAAATCCACAACATGAATATAATCACGAATTGCAGATCCATCAGGTGTATTGTAATCATCACCAAAAACGCTCAATTCAGGGCGAATACCAGCTACAGTTTGCGTTAAGAATGGAATAAGATTATTGGGTACTCCAAGAGGTAATTCACCAATTTTTGCAGTAGCATGAGC
>Ga0209272_10001246_pt1 | contig 16669 bp, 12 predicted proteins | sample tdDd002_FD_187125 | JGI IMG/M metagenome (GOLD analysis project Ga0209272, IMG submission 187125) | Marine sediment microbial communities from the Atlantic coast under amendment with organic carbon and nitrate - tdDd00.2 (SPAdes)... | ecosystem: Environmental > Aquatic > Marine > Coastal >... | reverse complement strand
AAAAAACGATGAGTCTGATACCAACTAAAAACAATATTGATATAGAATCAAGCTTCAAAGAGTACTATTCTCCTTTGTGTAGATATGCACATTCATTTATATTCGATCAGGATACTTGTGAAGATTTGGTTCAGGAAGTTTTCCTTAAAATTTGGGATAAAAAACCAGATATAAATACCTCTACATCCTCTTATCTTTACCGTGCAGTAAAAAATGCCTGTCTAAATCAACTTAAGAAAACGGCACAACAAGTGATTATACCAATAGAAGAAGTTGAAGATCCTCTTGAAACACCTTTCGAATTAAATAAAGAGCAAAACCTTTCTCAGATTAAAGAAAAGGTAGAATATGCTATTCAAAATCTCCCTCCCCGATGTCGCGAGATCTTTATTATGCGACGTAATATGCAAATGTCCTACAATGAAATTTCAGAAGTATTAGAGATTTCAAAAAAGACCATAGAAAATCAAATGAACTCAGCTATTAAAAAGCTAAGATCACAACTAAACAAAACCGATTTATTGATTTATTTTTTGATGATTGGAAAAAAACTCAAATAAGACCACGATTCTAAAAAAGTTTAATATCCCCATCACACCACTAATTACAAGCACCTTACCCTTCTATCGTTCTTTATTCTTTGTGTCCTTTTTACTTTATATTCAAAATTGTTAGATTTTGAATAGGGGTAAACAGAATTTAGCTGTCTTACATTTAGAGAAAGAGAATAACCGGATAATTCTCTCTCTATAATTGCAATTAAAATTTCAAGGCCATGAAAATAAATACAGAGGTATTAACAGATTATTTAAACGAACAATGCGATGAATTAACAAGAAAAAATATTGAAAAATGGATAAACGATAGTCCAAAAAACAAAAGCTACTTCGACGAACTACAGTTTTATTGGAATAGGGAATCTTCAGTATCAAAACATATTGAATTTGATCCTGAAAAAGGATTTAAACAACTTAAAAAGAAAAAAACAGCTCAAAAAAGAATTCAATTACGCAAATTAATGCAATACGCAGCTGTAATCGCTTTAGTGATATCGACAAGTATTACTTCTTTTGTTGTACTGTTTCCAGAATCCGATCAAATCGTTGTTGAGAATCATAATCAATCTGAAAAAATGTTGAATTTACCAGATGGAACAAGTATTCTTTTAGCACAGGGAGGATTCATATCATACTCAGAAAACTTTTCGGAGACCGAACGATTAATAAAACTTAAAGGTGAAGCTTTTTTCGACGTGGCTAAAGATAAAAACAGGCCATTTATCATTACCACGAGCCATACAAAAACCAGTGTATTGGGTACTTCATTTAGAATTACAGAGATGAATAAGCAAACTGCTATTAAAGTTCAATCTGGTATTGTAGAGTTCATAGACAAAGATGATCCTAATAATAAATTAAAACTAACCAAAGGTGAATCAGCTCGTTTTTTTGAAAATCAGCATGCCCTAATTAGTAAAACGAAGGGATCGACAAACAGTAATCTTAAAATTAAACACTTAGCATATCAAAATGAAAAGTTAGAAACTATCTGTCAAGATTTAAATGAATTTTTTAATACCGATATTAGAATTGGAAGTGAGCAAAAGAAACAGCTTTCGATGACAGCTACATTTGAAGACCAGGATTTAAACAATATTCTTGAATCAATTAGCTTCTCTTTGAATCTAGATATCGAAAAGAAAGATAAATACATCCTACTAAAATAATGATACATGAAACGAGCCATTAGCAGGGGGTTCAATCCTAAACAGATGACTATTTGGCGACTTCCATATTAGCTTAAAAAAATCTATACACATGAAAAATATTTTTCTTCCCCTTGCAATACTACTAATGTTATTGGGGGCGAACAGGGGTTTGTCTCAATCAAAAGGCACGCAAATAATTAAAACAGATCAGAATCATTATGTTTTTGAAGATTTAGTGAAACTGATAAATGATCAAACAGGACTTAATGCAAGTTATCCAAACAAAGATAAACTAAACTCTAAAGAAATTTACTTAGGGAAAGATGCCTATCAACTAAAAGTCATTTTAGATAAAATATGCTTGCAATTGCAATTGAGATACAAGATTATAGGTAAACAAATCGCTTTTAAAATCATTCCTCCTAAAGAGGTTACCATTAGCGGTTATATTAAGGACAAACGAAATGGAGAAGATTTAATTGGCGCTGCTTGTTATATTAAAGAGCTAAAAAGTGGAACCGTTACCAATCCTTATGGATTCTACTCGTTGAGCGTCCCTTCTGGCTATTATACCATTACATTTTCATTTCTGGGAACAAAACCCCAGACAAGAGAAATGGAAATAAGTCAAAATACAAAACTCAATATTGAACTGGATGCAGACAATCTTCATATAAAGGAAGTTGTTGTTAGAGGCGAGAGTGCCATTAAAAATGTAGAACAGGCTGAAATGAGCGTAGTAAGACTTCCCGCAACTACTGTGAAAAAATTGCCTGCACTGATGGGTGAAGTCGATTTAATTAAAATTGTTCAGATGTTACCTGGAGTTAAGCCTGCTGGAGAAGGTTCTAGTGGCTTTAGTGTTCGGGGTGGTAATCCTGATCAAAACTTATTACTTCTGGATGAAGCTCCTGTGTACAATGCATCTCATCTTTTAGGCTTTTTCTCCGTGTTTAACAACGACGCTCTTAGTGGTTTAAAGCTCTACAAAGGAGATATGCCAGCTAGCATGGGCGGGCGTCTGGCTTCATTTCTGGATATCAGAATGAAAAATGGGAATACAAAAAAATTCTCAGGGAATGGAGGCCTTGGAACCGTTTCCTCACGATTAACTTTAGAAGGACCCATTGGTAAGAATGAAAAAACATCATTTATGATCTCTGGTAGACGAAGCTATGCTGACTTGTTTTTAAAACTTTCATCTGACGAGGATATAAAAAACAATACTGTATTCTTTTACGATCTGAATGCAAAGATCAACCATCGTTTCAATGATAAAAATCGCCTTTTTATTTCAAGCTATTTAGGAAAAGATGTTTTTAGAAGTAACGAAAATGAATTAAATTATGGAAATAGAACATTCAGTCTACGTTGGAATCACCTCTTTTCAAACAAGCTATTTTCCAACACAACCCTCCTATACAGCAAATACAACTACGAGCTATCCAACAAACTAGGAGCCAGCGCCTTTAAATGGCAATCTAACATGGAAGATTACTCTGCTAAGCTTGATTTTAATTACTTCTTAAATGCCAACAATAACATTAAATTCGGAGGCATATTTACCTTTCATAAATTTGAACCAGGGCATGCTTTCGGATTAGGTGAACAATCTTTCTTATCTGATTATAGAGTAAACGAATCGAATGCCTATGAGCAAGCTATTTATCTATCCAATGAGCAGAAGATTGGTGAGAAGTTAACCTTAAAATATGGACTTCGTTTTAGTATGTTCAATAATGTAGGTGAAGGAACCGTGTATAACTTTGATGAAAACTATGAAGTTTCAAATACAACAAGCTACAAAAAAGGTGATGTATTCAATACTTACACCAACTGGGAGCCAAGATTTGGATTAAAATACACCTTAACGCCTAGCTCATCGATTAAAATGAGTTACTCCCGAACGACTCAATATTTACAGTTAACCCAAAATTCTACGGGTGGATTACCTTTAGATGTATGGTTCCCTTCTTCTCCAAACGTAAAACCTCAAACTTCAGATCAATTTGCCGTGGGCTATTTTAGAAATTTTTATGACAACACCATTGAAACGTCATTGGAAACTTATTACAAAAAACTCCACAACACCATTGACTTTAAAGATTTTGCTGATCTTCTTCTAAATAAAGAAATAGAAGGTGAATTACGTTTTGGTGATGCTGAAGCATATGGCTTTGAATTCATGACAAAACTTAATTTCAACAGGTTACAAGGTTGGTTTGGTTACACATGGTCGAAAAGCGAAAGAACTATTAAAGGCATTAACAATAACAAAACTTACAGATCGCCTTATGATGTACCTCACAACTTTAAAGCAGCCTTAAGTTATGATCTAAGCAAGAGAACAACGATTTCTGCGAATTTCACTTATTCAACCGGTTCGCCAGTTACCTATCCAGTAGGTAGAGCGGAATATCAGGGCTCACTGATTAAAATTTACTCTGATAGAAATACATATAGAATGCCAGACAACCACCGTTTAGATTTAGCACTAACCTTAAAAGGAAAAAAGAAACCTGGTCGTAAATGGGAAGGCGAATGGAATTTCTCTCTATACAATGCCTATGGCAGAAAGAACCCTTGGTATGTGAGCTTTGTTCAGGATGAAGATAACCCTAAGGTGATGAAAGCTCAGAAAACTTATCTATTCACCTTTGTTCCCTCTGTTACTTACAACTTTAAATTCTAGAAATGAAAAAAATATATTCTATAAATAAACTCACGAGTTTGATGCTAGTAACATTAGGTCTCTTTTCTTGCACCGAAGATATTGATGTAAAGCTACACAGTGGTGAGACACGATTATCGGTTGAAGCCAACGTCAATTCCGATTTTAAAAAGCATATTGTAAAATTAAAAGAAACCAGTGATGTTTTCTATAGTCAGGATGCTATAACTGTTAACAATGCTGTTGTCTCAGTAAGTGATGGAACGAGTGATTTCAAATATATTGAAAAAGAACCGGGTATCTACGAAAGTGAAATTGAATTTGCTGGCCAAGCGGGTAAAACCTATTCGCTTAGTATCAAAAATGTGGATATCAATAAGGATGGCAATATGGAAGAATATCTTGCTAGCTCAACAATGCGACAAGCATACGTTATAGATTCCATCAAAATGCATTTTGACCCAGAATACGAATCTAATGATAATGATGAAGATAAGGGTGAATTTTGGTTGTTATCAATCTATACGAAAGATGATATTGATTCTGAAGATTACTATGCCTTTGCAAGTCGAGTTAATGATGTTTTAGTTCACGATACCATCACAGAGGTATTAGTCGAGAAAGACACTTATTTCAATGGAAAAGAGACCAAAGGAGTCGATGTTAGTGAGTTTAATCAGCTAAAAGAAGACGAAATTCTCCATAATATGGATAAGATAACACTTGAAACCTACGCCATTAACAAAGGTTATTATGATTTTGTTAGTCAGTTGCAACTTATGGATGAAGAAAGCAGTATGTTTTCTGGCCCTCCAGGCAATATTAAAACCAATATTTCCAATGGAGCCATTGGCTTTTTCTCAGTTTATTCCATCACTCGGACAAATATTATTCACAAATCGAATTAATTTAAATTAATATGGCTTGCCTTTAAAGGCGAGCCATTTTTACATTATCATCTCCATAAGTGTGCAATAGTAATTCCATACTAAATTTTAATAAATCACATAAAAAAAGGAGCTGTCAGCAACATGATAACAATTCCAATTTATTTACAGATTCTTTCTCAATATCATTAATCAATTTATAATTCTCCCTCCCACTCCAGATAAAATTGATCAAGATAGGTCTGCATAAATTCGTGACGCTTTAATGCCATTTCTTTTCCCGATTTTGTGTTCATTCTATCCTTTAATAATAACAACTTTTCATAGAAATGATTTAGTGTAGGCGCATCAGAATTCTTATATTCCTCCTTGCTCATATTCAAATTAGGTTTAACCTCTGGATTATAAATCTCTCTATTTTTATGTCCACCATAATTAAAGGTTCTGGCCACACCAATAGCACCCAAGGCATCCAATCGGTCTGCATCCTGTATCACATCCAATTCTGGTGATTTAAACATCTGATCGTGATTTCCTCCTTTGAAAGAAATATTTGTAATAATATGCTCAACATGAACAATCACTTCCTCATCAACCTCCTCTGATATCAGAAACGCTCTGGCTTTTCTTGGGCCCACAGTCTCGTCCCCATCGTGAAATTTAGAATCGGCAATATCATGAAGGAGAGCTCCTAATTCAACAACAAATAAATCCACATCTTCTGATTCCGCTATTTGTTTAGCCGATTTCCATACGCGATAAATATGCCACCAATCGTGGCCACCTTCGGCATTAGCCAATACTTCTTTTACAAATGCAACTGTTTGTTCTATGATTTGTTCTTGATTCATTGCTCTATTTTTGATATTAACAAGCCATAAATGTACTGAGAAAATCCAAATCTAGACAAAAGCATCAGGTCAATTTAGCAGTAAAAACAGACTAGATAGCAAAGTAATTAAGACGCTTATATTTTTAAACAGACTAGATGAAATACTCGAATTTAATCGTTTCCCCACAAAGGAACCCAAATAAAGTAATGGCAAAAATAGAAACGTCATTTTAAAAGTATTAATTGTTAGAAGTCCCAGTACAGCATAGCCAAACAAAGCGATAAATGCCGTTACAATACTAAACCATGAGAAAATTTCTCTGAACTCCTGATTATCGACCTTGGCTGAGTGAAGAAATAAAGCCAAGGGCGGACCACTAATAGAGATACTTCCCGTTAAAAAACCGAGAAACATACCTACTATTCGATATGACCAATTTGATAATCTAATCGAATACTTTATCCCTAAAAGGGAAAAAACAGATAAAAGAATAAAGAAAACACTCATGATGGTGATTAGAATTTCCTCTGATAAATATTTTAGTATTAATACACCTACAATAGTAAACAAAGCACCATAAACAATTAAAGATTGAAATTGCCTGTTCACAAGCTTTCTATCCTTCTTTTGCAATACAATAACAGATGAGGCAAACAGATTACAAAAGATTAACACAGGAATAATCTCTTGTGGAGCATACCATATTAACAAAGGGGGAAGCGAAATTAAAGAAAAACCAAAGCCTGTAACCCCTTTAACTAAACTCGCAACGGATACAATTAATATAAGCCAGAAATAGATCATCATATTTAAATATTAGATGTTAACATGATGAATGAACCAACTCCAATCAATAACCAAAGTGCAATTCCTAATACGAAACTTTTTAAACCCGCTTGCTTAGCTTCAGCAATAGAGATGTTTGAACCTATTAAGAATAGAGCAACAATCATCCCTCGTTTTCCCAACCAGTTTAGGCCTGCGTAAGTCACATCAAAATCGGGCAACAAATAACTTATAAAAATACTGATAACAAATAGACCTATAAACCATGGGAACTTATGTTTCCCAACCGATTTATCTTTTTGAAACACGGCAACAACCAGAGACAATGGAATAATCCACAAAGCACGTATAAGCTTAACAGTTGTAGCAATCTCAAGAGCTTTAGCACCATAGGTAGCACCTGCACCAACTACCGAACTTGTATCGTGAATGGCAATTGCTGCCCAGAAACCAAAGGTTTCCTGACTAAGTTTAAAATAATGTCCGATAATTGGAAAAATAATCAAGGCAATAGCATTCAAGATAAACACAATTACTAAGGCAAAAGATATCTGGGAATTTTTCGCATTTGAAACTGGCGCTATAGCAGCAATGGCACTTCCTCCACAAATAGCTGTGCCTGCCGATATTAAAAGGGAAATTTTTGAATCGACTTTAAGAAAACGCCCCAATATCAAACCGCAAACCATAACCACAACAACTGAAATTGCGGTATCGATAAAACCCGATTTTGAAGTGCTGACAACTTGCGCTAGATCCATACCAAAGCCCATTAAAACAATCGAAGCTTGTAAGGATAATGAAGTGTATTTTGCAAGACCAATCTGCCTAATTCCCATAAGAGAAAGAGAAATACCAAGAAATAAGGCTATTACTGGCGAAATAAACGGCATAAAGCAAAGAACTAGCAGTAAGCTATATACAATGCGAGCTTGTTTTTCAGTGAGTGTCATATCTATCGTATTAATTTGTGACAAACATACACGCAACACATAACCCAAGCAAATACTTAATTATTATACACTATAACTAAAAGTTATAATCAGAAAGGAATTCTATAAACAGTTTGGTCGCCGAAACCTCGTGTCCCTGCATAAGCGCAATTCTAAATTTTCTATTTAAACGAATACCCTTTAGTTCTAATTTGGTGATCTCTTTTAACCGTAGTTCTTTTTCGATAGAATTTTCAGACACCAGTGCGATTCCATCAAAATCGCATAAGAAATTCTTAATGGCTTCAGTACTCCCCAAATGGATGAGAATATTGAGTTGATCGATTGGGATATTGTATTTCAATAAAGCCTTCTGAATCACTTCCAGAGTACCAGAGCCTTTCTCTCTCAAAACAAGCGGCAAGGTTTGAAGATCGTCAGCAGAAATACTTTTCTTCTTAGCATAAACACTATTGCTACCTGTTACAATCACAATCTCATCATCCAAAAAATCAATATATTTCATACTCGATTGTGATGATTCATTTTCAACCAAAGCAAGATCAATTTCGTTTTCAAATAACTTTTGCTCCATCTCGAAAGAATTCCCATTTAGTAAATGAAGATCAATTTTAGGATAGCGCTTGTGAAAAGCTGCAATAACTTTAGGAATAATATATTGTGAAATTGTGGAACTGGCACCAATACGTAAGATCCCTTTAAAAGTATCGTTTAAGCGCCCTAGTTCAAATTCCATCTCTTGATAATCCTGTTTTATTTTCTTGAGATAGGTATAAATTAGTTTTCCCGCTTTAGTCAGATAAATTTTATTACCCTTTCTTTCGAACAAAGCGATATTTAACCTAGACTCTAACTCTTTGACATGCTTGGTAACTGCAGGCTGACTAATAAATAAATCCTCTGCTGCCCTAGAAAAGCTTAAGTTTTCAGCTACCAATAAAAATACTTCATCCCTATAATCCATATGACCAATACTTATTCAACTTATCTCAACACGAATCTCTATCAAACTTATTAAATCTCAGGGAGCAATCTATAATTTCTGTAAAATTAAATGACTCCTTCCTGTTTTTAGATTCAACCAGAATACAAATCTCTCTAATTTTTTCATCAACTTTACAGCCAATCCATTTTTTTCATGAGTAAACAAAATCTTCCAAATAAAAAGAATCCGATACAAGCACAACTCTTGCTTAAGGCTCAAATACAGGCTTTAAAGGAAGAATTAAAACTTATTGAACAAGAAACTCAGGCTTTTGAGGCAAAACTTCGTTTTATCCTCATCGATATGATTATTGAAGAACAAGAGCTCAGTGATCTTTACAGAAAAATGCAAAAGGCTAAAAAAGAGAAACGCTTGAAGCAGAAAAAACGAGGTAAGAACTATAAAGAACCCACAGGTATTAAAATTATACCTAAGCCCATTGGAGCTTCCGTTAATTCAAAAGAAGAAAACGTAGAACGAAAACGCCTCTATCGAGAAGCCATGATGCATGTGCATCCAGACAAGTTCTCGATGAGTGAAAATAAGATTGATATGGCAACCAATCTTACTAGTAAGTTAATCGAGATTTACAAGGCTGGCAACTTAATCGAACTTAAACGTTTTCATGCCCATATCTTTTCGTGGAATACCCCATTACAAAGCGAACACACACGCAAATCGGTATCAACCTTTGAAGACAACTATTTGAAGCAGGAAAAAGAGGTTCTCGAACAGCAACTAATTCTAGCTAAAAATAGACCGACTTATAAAGTTCTTCGAAACTATAAAGATCCCATGCTATTTGCTGAGGAACTTAAAGCCTACTATACCAATCGACTTTTTAAACTGAGAAAACGAACCCGAAAAGCACGAGTATAGAAACTCCATGCTTAATACCACAAATTAGCACAAATTAAATTTGTGCTAACTGGTTTTATCTATGTCTACTTTCTAACCTCCTGATTCCGACAATAGAATTAATTATTCCTGCGCCCCATTATTCTTTGCAATATCTATCCAAAGTTCAGCGAGATCTTTAGGATTTGCACCTAAACCACGAGCTAGGTGTAAAGCGACTCCCATAATTAAAACAGAAGCTTCATGTAATTCTTGCTGTGTTTGCAAGCTTCCAAATGCCTCTTGTGCTTTTAATAAAATTAATTCGTTATGCTTTGTAACGAAAGCAATTGGATTATTATCGGAAATCTCTGGAATCATCAAACAATCAATCCACTCTTTTCCTATTCTGTTTGCTAATTCTTCTGGAAGCTCATCCCCCATTTTTCGCCATAATGGCAATGTGGCCTTATCTCCTGATTCGGCTAAACCCGTTTCAAGCAGTAATTCAAATGCTATATCAGCAATATTTTGCATCAATTCTAAATAGCCATCTTGAGCATTTTCGAACGTCTCTGTCTTTTGCCCTTTTAGGTATTCACCAACACTAAACTGAGGCAGTTCTACAACCTCTGGACAGGGCTCCAAACAAGGAAACTCGTCTCCTTGGTACATATAGTGCACTTCTTCACTTTGTATCTGACGACCAAGTGGATATAAACGACAAGCTAGTGGACGTCCCATATGGACACTGCATCCAAAATTATCGACATATTGAGAACAAGCTTGTTGACCTTTCCAGCCTACTTTGCCGTCAAAACGCAAACGAATGCCTCCAAAATCACAATATTTATCACGAAATTCCCCTACCGTGCATTTTTTTTCATTGGCAAGATGAAACAGCTCCCAAGGATTAATATAAATAATTTTTCCAAAACAGCAATTCCCCGTTCTTGAACAGCTTAGAGGCAATATATCTTGATGATTAAGTTTGTTTATTTGCATTATTATGGCTTGTTTTTTTGATCATTCACTTATCACGGTTAATACGTGATTTAAAATTGCAAAGCTATCAAATTCTATATAATGACACTTGCTATTATTTTATTGTTTTCATCATCTTCTTTCATTTTAAGAAGACAAATTTAATTCGAACCAATAAGGAACTACACTCGACTTATTTAGTTGTGTTTTTATAGAAAAATATACAAATAGGCTAAACAAACTAATCACCAAAAACTTAAGCGTTAGTCAAAATAACAAAACAACACCTTTTTTATAACACGTTCTAATGTTTAAAAGTTTATGGTAAATTCGAACATCTTTTACCTTACTTTCGATGACGTTGTATTCAAAAACCTGTACAATTAATTAAAAACCTCTTGCAAAAAAATAAAGCAATGAAAATAAATGATTTTAAACTCGAACGATATTTTGCAAAACATGAGTTTACAGCAAAATACTTACTCTCTAGTTCTGACTGTGATGGTTATGAAATGAAATATCTTTTAGAAAATGCATCTAAAGATGAAATGGATTTATGGGAAGGAATAAAACTAGGTTATACCGAAAGTGAAGGAAATCCATTGCTAAGAGAGGCTATACTTCAATACTATAAAATTAAAACAATTGAGAATGTTATTGTGGCATCTCCAGGAGAGCTCAATTTCATTAGCATGAATGTCTTATTAGACTCTAAAGATCATGCCATAACCGTTTCACCTTGTTACCAGTCCTTATCCGAAGTCGTAAAGTCTGTTAATTGCGAACTTTCATTATGGAAACCAAGCCCTGATAAGTGGGAATTTAACACAGCTGATTTAGAGAAATTAATTCAGAAAAACACGAAATTAATCATCCTAAATTTCCCTCATAATCCAACAGGATCTTATCTAAAAAGAGAGCAGTTAGATGAAATAGTGAGAATAGCAAAAAAGCATGATATCTATATATTTTCAGATGAAATGTATCGCAAATTAATTATTGATGACATAGAGGAGTTACCTCCAATTTCTGATATTTATGAAAAAGGAATTAGTCTATGGGGAACATCAAAAACTTTTGGTCTAGCTGGTTTGAGAACAGGTTGGTTAGTCACTCACGACACTGATTTTCTTCGTAAAGTTGTCTCTTTCAAAGATTATCTTAGTATTTGTAATAGTGCACCAAGTGAAATTTTATCTATAATAGCACTGAACAATATTGATAAATTTCTTCCTCAAAATTTAAAAACAATTAGAGAAAACATATTGCTTTTTAATGAATTTGTTGCTAAACACCCAATCATATCTTCCTTTACGCCTCCTAAAGCAGGCTCAACTGGTTTTATCAAATTAAATATTGAAAATTCAGCTTTAGAATTCAGCAACAACTTAGTAAATGAAACGGGTATCATGACAGTTCCTGCTGAAATGTTTGAACAGCAAGGTAAGTATCTGAGAATCGGTTTTGGCAGACGCAATTTTCCAGAAATTTTAGATATCCTGGACAAATATTTAAAACCATAAAGCCTGCTTTATCGAAACAATTTTCAAGTTATTCATTAATTTAAAAACTCTTCTTTACCGCTTAAATCAGTAAATTTGTATCATTCAAATCTAGAATATAGCTGGGATAAACAGATACTAGATCCCTTTTATAAACTTAGTTGATAGATAAACTAAAGAATCATACCAAATTAAATAATAGATAATGGATTTATACGAATGCATTTCCAAACGAAGAGATACCAGACATTTCACTAACGAAGAAGTTCCTGAGGAAGTTCTTAATAAAGCTTTGGAAGCCGCACATGCAGCTCCATCAGTTGGCCTATCGGAACCATGGCGATTTGTCGTTGTCAAATCAGAACCTATAAAAAAGCAGATAAAAAATGTATTTCTTGATAAAAACGAAGAAGCCAAATTAGAGATTACTGATGAAAATCAGAAAAATCGATATGAGACATTTAAACTAGAAGCTATAGAAGAAGCGCCCATAGGTATTGCCATTTTTTGCGAAACCCAAGCTTCTGAATCCTTTACTATAGGCACCATAGGTAACAGCAATACATTAGAATGGAGCTGTGCTTGTGCCATTCAAAACTTGTGGCTTTCTCTAACCGAGCAAGGTTATGGCCTCGGTTGGGTTTCGATTATCGATTATCCAAAATTCACCGAAATTTTCGATGTTCCTAAAACTTGGAAAGCATTAGGTTATTTTTGCATTGGCAAACCTGCAACTGATTATGATGGTCAGCCAATGTTGGAGCAAATAAAATGGAAATCCAGAGCTCCAAAACCCTATGTCAAATATATCTAATAAAGATATCAAATCGATTTCAAATAATAATTTGTTCGTTAGGTTATTAACCTAGCGGACAAATCTTCTTCAACAAGCTTCTCCCCTTCCTCATCCAAACACTGAGAATGATTTTATTTTTATTTAAAATTTACAACTTCAACTTCGATAATAATAAAAAAATCACAAAAAGAGCTTAGATATAGAAATGGGACAGACTTCATAAAGTCTGTCCCATTCTAATATTATAAACTCGCTATATTACAAAGCTTATCTTTTAATCAATATAAGGTCTATTTCCACATAGGTAAAGTCCTTTTATTTTTTTCCTCATCCTTCGTTTTCTCTTTAGCGGTATAAGGCAGTTCTTCAATAATCCAATCACCCGCTTCTTTCCCTTTCAAATAATGATCGAAGTATTCTTTTAATCGAATCTGCATATCCAAACGATTGCTTTTTTTCCTTAAGCCATGCCCCTCGCCCTTATAAGATAAAAATACAACAGGCTTTTTAAGGTATCTTAAAATGCTATAAAAGCCGAAAGAATGCTCCCACTTAACCACATTGTCCGCAGTACCATGAAACAACAATAAAGGTGTATTCATATTTTGAGCATTAAAAACGGCAGATTCCGAAATATACATTTCGGTATTCGAGGTCGGGTCGGTACCCAGTCTTCCCTGTTGGGTCATATAATAATCCTGTTCATTACTCCCATCGCTAACAATATCGATATTAAACCCTTGAACCAAATTACTAACACCTGCTCCGGCAGCTATAGCAGCAAACTGATTCTCTTGCGTAGAAATATACATACCACAATGTCCTCCAAAGCTAAATCCTTCGTAACCGATTCTTTTTTCATCAACATATCCCAATTCTATCACTTTCGTGATGGCCGCATCGAGACATTCATGCATATCAGAATGAGGTGTACCAATATTGAAATGAATATCAGGGCGTAAAAATAAATAGCCATCAGAAACATACATCATTTCACACACACTAGCTCCTGAAAGGTAAGGTGTAGGGTAATCATACATTCCCTGCGATAATTTTTCATATGAATACACGATCATAGGTAACTTCTTTCCCTTTTTATAATCATTGGGAACACTTAATATTGCCTGTAAAGCAACACCATCTTCATTGGTATAATCAATTAATACACGTTTCCCCCACTTATACCCTTTTTGCTGAGGATTTGTATCAGTAATTTTCCTAGTATCTGAAAAGTTCAAGTCACTTAAATAAGCTTCTGGATAATCTTGAAAATTGCCCATTTTGTAGATCAACACATCAGATTTTTTAGCTTTTATCAATCCACTTCGCCATCCCCAGTTTGAAAATGATGCAGCTTTGTAAACCAATTCTTTTAATCCATTGGTATTTAATTGAAAATAGCCAGCCTGTTTGGTTTTAATATTAAAAGCATATAAAATATTGGTAGATGAAAGATCGATATAGCGTTCTTCAATTTCAGATTTATTTTTAAAGCTCAAATCATCGAAACGATAACGAATAGAATTTTTAGATGATGTTAAATTCTGTGCCTTAGACTTAGAATCAAGTGGCAGAAGCCACAAATCAAGCTTATGATTTACAATCACGGCATTTTGATCTTTTACCCATCCAACCAAACCATAATCGGGAACAAAACCATAACAATCGTATTCTTTATTTATGAATGAAATAGGTAACGAAGAACTAATATTTTGCTTCGTATCCTCCTTTAAGTTATGGCACCAGTAATGCTGCCCATCCCATAAAATCATTTTTTCTCCATCGGGCGATAATTCAATACTCCCACCATAGTTCTTCACGATTAACTTTTTATCACCTATTAAAAGATCTATGCGATACAAATCATCCCTAGGAATATCCCAATCCGAAATACAATCTCTATTATCAGTTCCGATGGCCCAATTATCATTTCCTTCGCTCATAATTAGACCTTGCATTTCTTTGCTAGTCAAGGGGATTACCTTTTTTGATTTTAAAAAAACGACAGCATCATATACTTCATTTTTCTTATTTTTTGCCTCCAGCATACGCTGAGAAAGAAGCTTTTTATCTTTCCAATGCCATACATCAACAGTTGCAGAATCCTGACTCCCTTTTCCTTCTACAAGCTTTTTTTTCTCCTTTATCTCATATTTTTTAGTCTTTATAAACAAACGCTCATCATCCCTGCTCCATGAAATTTTATTCAAATGATTTCCCTCTTTTACAGCAGGTCCCGTAGAATCGTTCATGCCAGTAAAATCCTTAATGGGATAATCTATGCATTCTGCTTTCTCTGAATCAATTTCACGAATCACTAATAAATTCATATTGACATGATCGATCTTCTCTTCAAGCTTATTATACTTATAAGCAGCCAAAGCACTCTTTTCTTTATTCCACGATAGATTTGAATAAATAAAATTACCCGTTTGTAATGCTCGTGTGGTCATATTTTGGGGTTTATACATATAAATACCATTCCCCCTTTTGTCTTTAGAAGATATGGTATAGGCAATATAATCCGATTTCTTATCGACTAAATACTCACCTATATTACCGATATAATGTTCTCTACGATTATCAAGATCATATATTGACAAACTGTTTTCATCATGACTCAGGAAATAGTTTTTTTCTTCTGTAAAACTGAAGTTTGCATTTGACTTATACTGGATCGTATATCCTGATTCAAGATGTTTTAATTCAATCGTATTTTTAGCTTTCTTATCTTTTTTTGATTTCGGTTTTATTTGATAAGCAATCCAATCAGAAGCTGACGAAAACTTGACACTACCACCGTTGGGTATCTCATATTTTACTTTGCCTTTAGCATTAAAAACATAAAGTACATCTGTCTGGTTTTCTTCACTGTAATAAGCTTTGACTTTTAAGGCTAAACTATCTACTTTCGTTGAATCTTTTTCCGATTCAGATTTTTCATTTAGGCTATAAAGCACCGTGTACCATTGTCCGTTATCCGATAACGTTACCGAATGATTTCTCCATTGCATGGCATCTTCAATATTTAGGACTTTTTTTTTCGATTGTGCGCAAGCATCATCATATCCTGACAGACACAATAGTATAATAGCACTGAATGAGATAATAAATTTCATAGATAATTTTTAATTAATTGTTTTAAATGTGTCACATAGATTTGACATCAGATTTTGAGATTTTAAATGTACTCTTTAAAACTTATATTTACACAATGTAAAATAGCAGATATGTACAGAAACAAAAGCTGCGAAAATAAACGCATCAGAGAAGTTAGAGTACACTCTGACTTGCTCACAAGAAATGGAATTAGTTAAGCTTAGAAATACCACATACTTCTGAAAAACGATCCACTTAAACCATTAAACAAATCAAGATAATTCGACTGCCTATCTGATCAAATAAAGCCTATCTCATATACGTATATATAGAATAAATCCTTTGCTTCATAAAAACTCCACCTATTTATAATCATCTCACAAATAAATAAACACCAAGACTAACAAGCACTTAAACTTCTAAAAACAAGTAATTCACACCCTTATTAGACCTAAATACCAAATACAAAAGCAAATAATTTTTTTTAATCCACTTTTTTCTGCATTTTTGTGTGGAATAAAGAAAAAAACATGGTGGTAAATTACCTTAACATCATAAAAGGATATCGCTGTTTGTATGAATGCTTAATGTATTACATACGAACTAACTCCTAGTTGCAATTTTTCCT
>Ga0209272_10001245_pt1 | contig 16691 bp, 12 predicted proteins | sample tdDd002_FD_187125 | JGI IMG/M metagenome (GOLD analysis project Ga0209272, IMG submission 187125) | Marine sediment microbial communities from the Atlantic coast under amendment with organic carbon and nitrate - tdDd00.2 (SPAdes)... | ecosystem: Environmental > Aquatic > Marine > Coastal >... | reverse complement strand
TTTAAAGGTGGACATGGTGCAAAGACGGGTACAGGAGGACACTTGCCTGGTAATAAAGTAATCGGGAAAATTGCTAAGGTTCGTAAATTGGAAGAAGGTACAGCAGCCGTCTCACCACCAACTTTTGATGATTTACATACGGTTGAAGATTTTAAGAATTTTGCCAATAAGGTTCGGGAGATAACAGGAGGGATTCCCATTGGTTTTAAATTATCGGCTAATCATATCGAAGCCGATATTCAATTTGCATTGGATGCTTCTGCCGATTATATTATTCTTGATGGCCGCGGAGGAGGTACCGGAGCCGCTCCTTTAATCTTTAGAAACAATATTTCAGTACCAACCATTCCCGCTCTGGCAAGAGCTCGTCAGTACCTTGATCAGCGAAACCGAAAGGATGTTACTCTGATTATTACAGGTGGTCTGCGAGTTCCCGATGATTTTATAAAAGCCATGGCTTTGGGAGCAGATGGTGTGGCTTTAGCCAATTCAGCTATTCAGTCAATAGGTTGTGTTGCTGCAAGAATGTGCCATACCAATAATTGTCCGGCTGGCGTTGCAACCCAAAAGCCCGAATTGCGTAAACTAATTAAGGTAGATCAATCGGCTAAACAGTTATATAATTTCTTTACGGCATCTACTGAATTGATGAAAGTGATGGCGCGTGCCTGTGGACATCATCATCTCAATCAGTTTAATGAGAATGATATCACAACATGGAAAAAAGAAATGGCTGATTTAACGGGAATTAATTTTGGCGGAATAAAATGACATTCATATCTGACATGCTTTAAGCATAAGTCACAAATTATATTTTATCAACTACTAAACTTATTTAAAATGGGATGTTATAATTCAATTGTAATCGAAGCCCCTGCAGAGAAAGTATGGGATGTGTTGAGAAATTTTCATGAGTTGTCCTGGGCACGAAACGTCATAAATAAAGTAGAAATTGTAGGGGATAAACCTTTTTTTGAAGTTGGTGCCAAGCGAATTGTAAATGGGACCTTTTATGAAACTCTTTTATCATTCAATAATCAGGAAAAAAAGTTTAGCTATAGTATAGACGATGGGCCAGGTGCAGCTTCAAAAGATAATCTTTTTGGATATGTAGGAGAATTGACCGTATTTCCTGTCACAGAGAATAATTCGTCATTTGTATTATGGACCACAAGATGGGACTTAGAAAAAAATGAAAGTGTTGCTGACTTCCTTAATCCTTTATACAAAGCCCTTTTACAGGATTTAAAGACTTATATTACCTAAGGAAGAGAAATGTATTATCTGAAATTTCATTAGACACAGATTCAAAATGATTAAAACATGATTGGTATTGGAACATAAATATCATTAACAAATCATATATGATCAGCGTCTGATTCTTTTATAATTTGTGATAATTCGTGTCATTTGTGGACTAAATTAATTAGAACATATACATATGCAAATCAAAGCTGATAATCCAGATCAATACGTCAAGCTAATCCCTGAGGAGCGTCAGGAGGCATTCGGCAAATTAAGAAATATTATTCTTGATCATCTCCCTCAGGGATTTGAAGAATGCATGAATTATGGCATGATAGGCTATGTGGTGCCGCATTCTATTTACCCTAAGGGCTATCATTGCGATACAAAATTGCCTTTGCCTTTTATGAATATTGCATCACAAAAGAATTTTGTAGGCTTTTATCATATGGGACTCTATACAGATCAGGAGCTTAATGGTTGGTTTGTAGAGGAATACCCTAAGCATTGTAATTTGAAACTGGATATGGGTAAATCTTGTATTCGTTTAAAAAAAATGGATCAAATTCCCTTTGAACTTTTAGGTGAACTCGTCCAGAAAATTAGTGTTCAGGATTGGATAGATCTTTACGAAAGTAAAATAAAGAGATAATTCAAATTTGATATTTGAAAAGGGGGAACTTAGTGTTCCTCCTTTTTTATTTTTTTCACAAACGTTTTCGTTAAAAAAAAACATTGATTATACTTGATAATCTGATTAAAAGACTTGTTTTTAGGCGTGTCCAGAGGAACAAAAAGATTACCTTTAGACTTCGATTACTGACTCTCGAATCTATTCCGAAAGAAAATACGAAAAGCATGCAAGTAGAAAAAAAAGGAAATTTTCCCAATGTCTTTTTATGGGAAACTCATGGTATTCACGTGGGAACAGGAAACGATCATGTGAAACATGGTATTGACGATATTGAAATTATTACTCAGGAAGCAATTAATAGAAAACATCCCAATATTACATTTATTATTCATACACCACGTATGACTCGTTTTCGATATGATGCAGAAAAACGAACTGATATTAAATTTATTCGTGGGCATAATGCCTATTTAAATTACCCCAAGAAAATTTCTAATCTGAAAAAGAAATTCGGACATCTTATCAATATCAAATACGGAATAGAATTGGAGTGGTTGGGCCCTGATTTGGGTTTACAGTGGAATCGATCCAAAATTTTTCAAGCACAGGATGCTGATTTTGTAATTGGATCTGTTCATTTCTCTCGTGAAGGAATAGCCTATGATGGATCGCTCGAAGAAGCACAACGTTTAGTTGAAATTCGTGGGGGAGTCGAACAGTATTGGGGCGCTTATATCGAAGAAGTCATTGAAATGATTGATAGTTCCTGGGATATGATTCAAGTTGTCGGGCATATTGATTTACCAAAACTTTACGTTCCACTGCCAGAACCTCTACTTCAATTGGATACGTCTAAACATTTTTTAGCTAGACGAATGCGTGTTTTACTTGAAATGCTTAGTGAGTATAATCTTGCATTAGATATCAATCTGGCAGGAATCCGAAAGAAATGTGGGATTTATCCTGATGCGTCTATTCTTAGCAGGGCTAAAGAATTGAATATTCCAATCGCGATAGGTACGGATGCCCATTCATTAAACGACTTGGCTAAGGATTATCAGGTGGGAATAGACTATGCACTAGAAAATTATTATAAGTATTATGTCAGTTTCTCCAAATGCATTCCTGAGAAGCATTCTCTGAGATTAGGGGAAGAGAAAGCCGAGCAGTACAAGGTTTTGAATTTGGGTATTAAAATGTTGAACCGAAGATTTGAAAGCTCTAAACAGAGAAGAATACCCAAATTTTCTTTTGGAGGGACTTTTTCAGATTTGGCGGATGATCATCACAATTCAACTTCCTTGGGAGAATATGAGGCTATTCGTATTAGGAAAGGAACGAAATCCATTGCTATTAGTCACCAGAAACCAGAAAAACCACTGGGACAGGTTAAGGGACTATTTTCTCATCACCTCGATCAGCCAGGTGTTTTGTCAATATTATTCAATACTTTAGCATCGGAAGAAATTAATGTAGATACGGCTTATCTCAATTCTAATGAGGATGGGACAGCTACGGCTTTTCTTACGCTTTCAGGAACTGATGAACAGATTCGTAATGCGGTGGACTTTGTGAAGGGAACTTCAGGCGAGTTTTTTAAGAGTATTCATTTTGGTGATCAATTAGTGATACCTGAATTAAAGAATGGTGATAATTATCTCTTAGAATTTGATGGTGTTGACCTTCCTATTGCTATAAGTTCTCAAATGCTTGTAACAATTCACAATAATGTTTCAGGCGTTTTACTGATCTTACTCTCAGCATTAGCTTCACAGCAGATTAATGTGCTGGATTTGCAATTAGGACATCGTGGTAATAAGGGCTATGCAGCCTTAGGGGTAGAAGGAAACCCAAGAGTTGTTCGTGACTTATTGTCTCAGTTAGGCGATCAGTTTCATGAAACGACACATTTACTTTTAAAGTAATAAAAACCAGTTTATTGGAGATTAATAGGAAATAATAAAGGCATGAAAGAAATTGAAGAAAAAGTAATTCACTCATTCTATAATGGGATGAATTGTGCTCAATCGATATTAACAGCCTATGCTGATCATTTAAAATTTGACCCTGCTTTTGCTCTGTCTGTATCCAGTGGTTTTGGTGGGGGTATGGGAAAATTGCAAAAAACTTGCGGTGCCGTTACCGGGTCTTTTATGGCATTGGGCATATATAATTCTCAAAAGCATTTCGAGAATATTGAAGCTAGAAATGCCACCAACGAAATGATTCAGAAGTTTACAGTCGACTTTGAGGCCATTCATGGTTCACTGGATTGCAAAGCCCTTTTGGATTGTGATTTCACCACTGATGAGGGTGAAAATCAATTCAAGGATAAGGATCTTAAGAAAATCGTTTGCTCTAAATGCCTTGCTGATTCTGTAAAACTAATTGAAGCTTTAATAGGGAATAAGTAATGCGTTTGCATCTAGGATTATTAAAATGAAGAACTAAGCCTTTTTTTGTTTGCGATTGATAATAAGGATTCCTGAAATAATGAGTAGTCCGCTTATAAGGTGGTAGAAGTGCAATTTTTCTCCCAGCAGAATAAAGGCAACGAATCCACTGAATAAAGGTAAAAGGTAGTAAATCATCCCGGCTGAGACAGCTCCAATTTTATCAATAGCCTTATTCCATGAAAGAAAAGATATTAGGGAAGCACATACAGCTACATATAGAATTGAGCCTAGAACAGGCAGTGTGAAAGTGATTTCCTGCGTATGATTTGAAACCCATAAATGAAAAGGCAAAAGGATGATGAGTCCAACGAAAAATGTCGAGTATTGAAGGGTGAAAATACTCATTTTCTTATCCTTGTTTTTAATCAAATGGCTATGGATAGCAAATATAAAAGCAGCCATAAGCATGAGTGGATCTCCTGCATTTAAGCTTAAATCTAAGAGTTTTGTTGGTTGTCCTTTGCTGACAATACTAAGGACTCCAGATAAGACAACAGCAATTCCCAAAACTTTTTTTAGTCCCAATCGTTCCTTAAAAAATAGGATAGAGATAAGAAGAATAAAAATAGGGAAAGTAAGCATGATAAGCGACATATTAACTGCCGTTGTAGATCGTCCTGCAAAATATATGAGCGAATTAAATGTACTGACTCCTAGTAATGCTGTAAGAAAGAGATAGGGTAGTTGTTTTTTTATAATGCACCATTCCCGGATAACAGATTTGATGGCAAAAGGCGTAAACAGAAGCGTTGCTGCCAACCAACGATAAAAAGCCAGATTAATAGGGTGAATACTTTCCGCAAGACCTCTTGAGACAACAAAATTACCCGACCAAAAAGCCGTTGCCAATAAGGCAAACCCGACACCGACTATGAAATTATTGTTTTGCATCAAGAACCGATTGATCTAATTTATATCTAATAATTAAAGCAGAATGACTTGTGATTATTCTCTAAAACAAACCGCGAATATATCATTTAATATTCGCGGTTAATATATCTGTCTGTAGGTTTATTATCTGACAAAGTTGGTCATTATTTTTCTTTCCAGACTTGGTACTTCCACTTTGTCTTTCCCATTCTCCATCAATTGAAGTAGGTAAGCCATATTCTTACCTAAAACTCTCATGATTTGAATACCCTCTTCATCTTTATGCACTTGTCCTGGAATTAAACCGTGAATCACATTCCAGTAATTCGATGTTGGAATCATCATTTCGGAGTAGGTAAGGTAGTTGTTCAATTCGTTGAAAGCTGGCAAACCTCCTGATCGGCGAACAGCAGCAACTGATGCTCCAACCTTATGACGGAATAAGCTTCCATTTGCTCCTGCAACGTAGAAGGCACGATCCAAAAAGGATTTCATACTCGCGCTTAATGAAGCGTAATGCACGGGTGAACCAAGTAAAATACCATCAGCCTCTTTCATTTTCTGAATCCAAAGGTTGACATCATCACCTTTGATGACACATTTTTCATCTCGGTTTTTAAAACACATATTACAAGCAGTACATGCTTTTACATTTTTTAGGCCAACCGAAACAATCTCTGTTTCAATTCCTTTTTCTTCCAATTGTTCACAGACTAATTTTAGTGCATGGTAAGTATTGCCTTCTTTTTTAGGACTTCCGTTAAGTGCGACTACTTTCATTTTGTTTGATTTATTGTGTTTTTTTGAATTGTCTTTTGATGAGACAAAGATACGATCAATTGAAGATAAGTCATGCTAATGAAATGTTAAAGCATTTTGGGAATTCATCCTATATGAATTATGCGAGATTGCATTAGCATTATTTATTCAAGAATTGAAAGTCACAGACATGTTAAGGAGTTTGCGAATAAATTTCACAGATTTTATTGAGCTAAGAAACCTTATACTGTAAAAGATAAATACACTAAAATAATTTGTGCTAATTAGAGTAATGGACTTCGTCGAGCCCTTCGGGGTATATGGACAATAGTGAAAAATAGCAATTGGTGGGCTACTATTCACAGGTTTTGAGATCTATAATACCTTTAAAGTAGCCCACTGAGGCGCAAAGCTCTTTTCTCCAAACTTACCGAAATCACACCTGATTTCTTTGTCAGTACTGCTAAGTATAATGCCTTTACCATATTTGGGGTGACTGATCTTCATATTCTTCTTCCATGGGCTATTATTAGATTCCTGAACTTCGTCAGGTTTAATTATTTTTGGTTTAGTCGCTTCAATACGTTCGATAAGTGTTGAAGGAATAGCATTGAGAAAATAGGATGGCCCTTCTTCAGCGTTCCAAGCTGTATTTTGACTATGCCAGGATATTTCCATATGATTTTTGGCACGGGTGAGAGCAACAAAGAGTAGACGTTTCTCCTCCTGTAAGTGTTTGGGACCACCTTTTTTCCTATTAAGAGGTATCAAACCAGAATTGGCTCCACTCAAATAAACATGGTCGAATTCTAAGCCTTTAGCAGCATGTATGGTCAGCAAACGAATACCATCCTTCGTTTTTGTTAAACCAGTATTAATTTGGAAGTGACCTTCCAAACTTATTTGTCCCATAGCAGTCTGGTAAGCTTCCACGTAATTCCCGAAGCTTTGGTCCTGTATATAAAGATCTAATTCTTTAAGTGCTCGTTTTACCTCTGCAGCATTTTCTTTATAATGAACCGAAGTTGGTTTCAGTAGCTGATCAAAATTGAAATATGAATATGGGTCGATAGCCTTTGATGTGCTTAAAAGATAGTTCCGAAAAGGAATCAAGGAATTTGCAAGATTAAAATGTACTTTTTCTTTAGGATATTTAAATTGAAGGAAAGCTGTGAAGGCCTCTATCGTACTATTAAAAGTTTTTCCATTATTGAATTTAGTAAAGGCATTTAATAAGGCTTTCCCATTTTTAAGACAACCAAAGTCTACTGACGTAAAAACAGATAGAATACTGTCCAAATCGTTGGGCTGTAAACCAGCTAAAAGAAGTTTCTTAAGCCAAAATAGGACAGGCTTATCCTTAAGGCTATTCTTACTGATGACTTCAAAAGGAATGTTTTCTTTCTGAAAGATGGATTCGAAAAGTGGAATTTGCTGACGGGTACGGAAGAGAATGGCTATTTGTTCCCAGTCAGTCCCTTTTTTATGCAATGCTCTAAATTGTTTTGCGTAATAAAAAGCCTCCTGATTATCGTCGAAATGATTGACCAATCGAAGTTTATTCCCCAAAGAACGAGTGGCTTGTAAGTCATTATGGTCTTCGCTAAGCAAACAGGCTGCAGCACTCAATAACTGACCAGATGTTCTGTAATTCAGAGGTAATCGCATGATGCGACAGCTAGAGTCAGCGATATAGCTTTCAAAAATCTGATCGGTACTGCCTCGCCAGGCATAAATACTTTGATTGGGATCACCAACGGCAAAGAAAGAGCTCTGATTTCCCGAAAGGTAATTTAGAAGTTGTACCTGATCGCTATTGCAATCCTGAAACTCATCTACAATCACCCAATTTGGATTTAAAGAGCATTCTTGTTTTAAAAGCCAATTAACAATGGAGATCAAATCATCAAAATCCATCAGGTTATTCGCTTGTTTCTCCTTTCGTGAGATGTCTAGAAGTTGAGGAAGATCATCCTCTTTCTTCATATTGGCATAAAGAATTTGCTTCTCGTTGCGGTATTGTTTTAATCGCTGATCCAGTTTATTCTGGTATTTAATATCCAACTGATGCGTGAGGATTAAACGTTGAAGAAATTCCTCCCTGGCTTCTTTATCCATAATAGAGAAAGAGGGCGTAAAGCCTAATTTATTTAGCTGAGGATGTTCTTTAATCAGCTGACGGGCCACCGAGTGGAAAGTCCCAAAATAACGAAGCTCTTCTTGTTGTATTAAATTAGGATCCTCGTAAAAAGCGAGTATCCGTTCCCGGATTTCACGAGCCGCCTTATTGGTAAAGGTCAGCACCACCATCTCTGAAAGTGGAATGGCTTTTACAAAGTGTAAATAAAGAATCTTATGCGTAAGAACTGTGGTTTTGCCACTACCTACCATAGCACTCAAAAGAACTTTAGGATCCTCGGAGAAAACCGCCTGTAATTGATAATTATTGAGCTTTTCAAGAGCTTGTGCGAGCTTTTCATTTGTTTTACTTAGCCTTTGTAAATTTTGGCTATAGTCTTCGGAAGGTTCAGTAAAACGATCTTTGGGAATGACAATACCTTGTTGAGGCACAGCTTGAGCTTCGAAGGCAGAAATGGGATCAAACTCATTGCCTTCAAATTCATTGCTTCTCAGTTTTCTATGTAGATGTTTTAAGCTCACCCCTTCAATTATGAATTAGTAATGATCAATTAATAATTTTGATTTGATTTAAAAAAAAGCAATTGAGTCAAAGATGGAGTCTCTAATTTTGTACTTTAACCTTTAACCTTTAACCTTTAACCTTTTTTCCTTGTGACTAATTATTAATATAGCCTTTACCATTAGTCATGATTCGTTGCAGTTTCAATTGATTTTTGATATTAGCCTCACCGTTATCAACACGTAAGTGTAACTCGAAATGTTTGGGCAAATCAATTAGCTTAGCCAATTCTGCTTCAAGCCCTTTGATAACCTCTGGTTTTTGAGCCAGTTTTAGACTGCTATCTGCAAAGAAAAGAATCAATTGATTCCCCTTTATTTCGAAGGACGAACTTTGTTTCAGGAAACCTGCTCCAAAGTGTTTTTCCTTTTCGAATCGGTTTAAGAGTTCTTGCCACAGTTCTTCTAATTGTGTCCATTCTATTTTTTTTGAAGGCTTGCTCAGTGAAACAGGTAATCCTTCAATATGAATATTCTTGGGCAACGGAATCTCCTTATAAAAAGAACGAAGGGCCCATAAAATAAGATGTTTATTGATACGATGGTCGCCAACACAGGCCGGACAGCCTTCCTGGCAAGTACAATCTTTAACCAATTTGCCCGCATTTTGAATGATCTCCCCAAGAAACTCGAATGCCTTTTCAGAGAAACCTAAGCCCCCTGGATATTCATCGAATAGAATAATGGCATGTTTGTGCAGATGCGATTGGGGATGAGCAAATCCAAAAACATCACCACCCAAGTCGGAATGAGTGGCCATGACACGCATGGAAGCGGCAGCTTTTAAGCAATGTATCAATCCTTCAGTATAATCGAATCGTGGAACCTGTTTGTCTTCCATATTTTGTTTTGGAACTTCGAGGCTTGGTGCTTTACCCGTAGCTACAAAAACCTGAACCACGTTGTCGGGTATCTGAATCCAGCATGCTTCTGTTTCCATTTGTGATTCGAGAATTTGTGACAATCCTTCGTAACCCAGGTTTTGATGCGTATTGAATTGCACCATTTTATAACCCGAAACGAGAACACTAACCCGAACATCGCCAAAACAAGAGTAAATACGTTTGTTTTCCTGCTGGTCGTGTTCCATTAAAATATCGATATTACCAGGTTTGTGTGGTTCTGTATAGTAATTGGAATCTACCTCTTTGACCCAAGCTGTTTTTCCCTCCAAATCCAGATCCAGACTCTTATATTGCACGCTGTCGTGCAAATAAATAGCCCCGGGATAAAATTCCTTTTTAGCCTGAAGGAGGTCAATGGTTGTAATGGTAAGTTCTTTTTCCCTGTCAACCACCTTAATGGTGTCGCTGGTCATATTACGCAAACTGATTTCATGAGCAGGTGAAAGCTGACCACTCCATTGGTATTGGGCATGATGCTCGCTTAATTCGCCTTCTTTTTTCAAAAGAGGTATGATTTCTCCCAGATCTGGGAATGTTGCAATATCATCTATCGTTAATGGCAATTCTGCTGAAGCCGCACGAATGTGTGCCAGCTGAATATAGAGGTTATTCTTGTCGATTACAGCCGTTTCCGAGGCCGATTTTAGCAGCCATTCAGGATTCATACCCACATATTGATCCATTGGTTTTTCCTTAAGCATAAGGACGGCATGCGCCTTATTGCCTTTTCTCCCAGCACGACCCAATTGCTGCCAAAAGCTTGCTCGTGTTCCAGGAAAACCGCCCATCACAACCATATCCAGAGCACCAATATCGATGCCCAATTCAAGGGCTGAAGTTGAAACGACTCCATATACCTTTCCTTCAAGCAAATTCTTTTCGATTCGAGCACGTTCCAATGGGGTATAACCACCACGGTATGCCGATATCTTATCAGACATGTCGGGACCAAGTTTTAAAGGATCGTGAGCCAGGATATCGCGGCATTCTTTGGTCACAACCTCTGTTTCTCTGCGCGAAATACAAAAGGTGATCAGCCTTACCATATTACCAATTAGATTGGGTAAAAGTTCTTTCAGTTCTTCCGTTACCGAACGTTTACGTTGCGCTTTTTTAATGTATTCGGGTTGCCAAAAGTGAATCTCCTTTTCAGGAGAAGGTGAACCATCCTCATCGATAAGTTCAAAGGGCTGATGGCAAATATTTTCGGCCAGTTCGGCTGGATTGGCAATGGTTGCAGAACTACAAAGAAAATGAGGCGTGTTGCCATGATAATGGCATATGCGTAACAAGCGACGCATAACATTAGAAACCTGAGAGCCAAAAGCACCTCTGTAAGCATGTAATTCATCGATAACCAGATAATCGAGGTTGGCAAACAAATGCGGGAAACCATAACGATTGTGATTGGGCAAAAAAGTTGCATTAATCATATCGGGATTGGTGAGAATGATATTGGCTTCTTGGCGAATGCGGCTGCGTTCGGTAGCTGGTGTATCACCATCGTAAATACCAGCTTGTATGCGATTTTTACCAAAGAAGTCTACAAAGTCGATAATATTTCGAAGTTGATCTTTGGTTAAAGCCTTGGTTGGGTAAATAAAAATTGCCCGTCGGCTTGGGTTTTCAAGTAAGCGTTGAATAACGGGTAAGTAAAAGGATAAGGATTTACCACTTGCTGTGCCTGTTGTAATAACAAGATTTTTTCCTTGCATGGCGCGTTTGTACATTTCAGCTTGGTGGGAGTAAAGCTGATCGTAACCCATCTGATGAAGACAATCCTGAAGTTCCGGATTCATATCGCTTGGGATGGGTACATATTGCGCTTTTCGAGCGGCTATTTTTCGACTGGATAAGATTCGATCATCAAAACTTTTTAGTACTTGTTCTATTGTCTGCATAGGCTTTTTCTGAACCGACAAAGTTAAGAAGCTTAAAGGAAATATAAGTGTAAAGGCGATTAGTAATTTTCGATTCGTGATGAATAATTGGATTCCTTAATGGCTAAATTGTTAGAAGCGGAATTATCTCTTTGGGGTAAGTATCAAAGAAGGATATCTATGAGCAAGGGGAGTTGTATTTTTTAAGTGATGATTGCTTCTTAGTCTTAAAGGGAAAAGAAAATTTATAGAAAACTCAGAAAATAAATGATTCAGGTTTGTATGAAGTAAATTTGTTTATTGCCTTGTATAGGTGAAATCTGCATAGCCATTGTTTAGCTTCAGGGTATTTTTACCAACGAGTTCAATGCTGTAGATCATATCATCTAATGAGGAGATATGATTCCCTATACTTTTGGCCGTGAGAATCAACTGTCCCTTTTTTAGTGCCCATTTCTGATACAGAAGGGTGTTCATGTTGATTGAACTTGCCGTACCATCTTCGTTTAAAGTAAATCCTTGAACAGCATTAGGATTCCCTGGTATGGGTTCTACCCATGACCCAATAAAAAATGCAATGTCTTCGGAAGTAATAGCTGAAGTGTCGTAGTATATTTCATCTTGTAGAATATTGAACTTGTATATACCTGCAAAAGCAATCGATATAAAGATTGAAATGACGCTTAGAAGGAAGTATATTAGGATTTTAGATTTCATAAAACGAAATATTAGGCTTAAGTGAACGTGTAGACTACTTTTTGTTTAAAAACTGAATGCCATACCCAATTGAAAATGATAGTTATTACCCATTTGACGGGCTTCAAAATCATTGAATACAAGTCTATCCAGACTCATACCCACTTCTTGTATTGTTCCCCAAATATGAAAGCCTTTATAAGAAATGTTTATTCCGGTAAAGGCCCGTAAAGCCATGAGTTCATTGAGCCTAAATCCAAAACCAAACTGAGGTGTCAATTGCCAGGAATCTCCGATTTTAATGGCAAATTCGGTGTAAGGATAAAAGCATAGGTTGGTAAAGTTATGTGTGCTGTTGATACCAGAATTCAGGATATCGCCATCTTCCAATTTATCCAGTTGTCTGAGTTTATCTTTAAAGCGGGAGTAGTTGCCAGTTTCAAAATGCCAGCTTGCTTGAGCTCCAATAATTCGCCAATGCACCTTAGAACTTAGAGGGAGATTATATGCGACCTTTGCACGAAAGCCACCACCATAGTAGGCGTGATCCCCATTTAATTCTTCAAACTTATTGGGAAGGCCATTAACCTGATAATTGCCTAAAAAGGCAAAAGCACCAAAGGCATAGGTAATGTTATAATCTGAAACAGCATGATGAAAAGAAAGCTCGGCAGATTCATTCTTTTCATTCTCGTAATAGTTGACGTCTTGATTGTATTTCCCTCCAATATAATTTTTTGATACGCTTCCTTCTTCGTTGGACATGGGACTTTGCATATGGGTATAAACACCGCCAGCCAAGCCATCTCCATAATAGGTGCGACAAGAAGTTATAGAAAGGATGCCACCTAAAAGACAGATTAGTATAAAGAACTTTAGCCATTTCGATATTTTCAGCATATGGTAGGTTTGAATGTTTGCTTGTTATACTATTCAATACAACAATCTATACTGAGAAAACCCTACCTTTTCAATGTATAAATGATAAAAGAGGACCTCTCTATTGTGAGAAGATCCTCTTTTTTATTGCTTATGAAACGGATTACAAGCTATTCATATTTTAAAGCTTCTACTGGATTTTGAGTAGCAGCCTTCCAGGTTTGCCAGCTCACGGTTAGAATGGCTATTATTAGTGCCATAAGGCCAGATAAAGCAAATATCCACCAGCTTAATTCAATGCGATAAGCAAAGTTGCTGAGCCAATCTCTTGCGATATAATAAGCAATGGGGCATGCAATAAGAAAGGCCACAACGACCCATTGTGTGTATTCTCTTATTAATAACATCAGAATTTCAAGTGAAGTGGAACCATTAGCTTTTCGAATACCAATTTCCTTAGTTTTGTGTTGAATGCTAAATGAAGATAAAGCAAACATACCTAAGATTGAAAGGATAATTGACAGAATCGAAAATAAGGTTAAGGCTCTCATTTCTTTATATTGGTTGAAATAGATTTGCTCATACAAATCATCCACAAATTCATATTTGAAAGGATTATCAGGCGATAAAACGTCCCACTCCTTTTTTAATGCTTGTATGGCTTCTGTCTTTCTCTTGGGATCAATTTTAGCAATAAACGTACTGTTGAAAAGTCTCTTTGAAGCTAAAACCATTGGCTTTTCCTCTGAGAACATATCACCATAATGCAGATCATCTATAACAGCTATCACTTTGCCTTTTTTGAATAATTCTGGAGCCATAAACTTAAACTGGAATGATTTTCCAATGGCATCTTGAGGGTCTTGAATGCCTAATACTTTGAGTGCAGATTTGTTCAGAATATACTTCTCTTGAAAGCCTGGATGAGTTTTGTTATAATCTTCTAATCTATCAAGACTTCCATCTTTTCCTTTGTTCATATTGTTTATAGCTATAGCAACTCTTTCCCATTCTACTGTCGAGGTGATACCCATATCCAATGAGCCTGCCAGAGGTTCGATATCAAACATTTCGAAGAAATCTTCATCGATTGAAAACATATTAAGTTTCTTTTCCAAAGATTTGTCAACACCTTCCATTTCCACCGGAAATAAATAGGGCATATTTAAACCTGGCTTGTAGAAGGCTGCACTTATATGTCGAATTTCAGGATGTTTTAAACAGGATTCTTTTAGGACATCATATTTTGAAATCATATGATAAGGGACATCTTGCATAATGATTATGGATGACTTTTCATTTCCCGGATGAAGATCATTAACCAAATCGATTTGTTTGTGCAAGACGATAGTCGTGATAATAGCTGCTATGGAAAGCATAAATTGGAAGAGCAGGGAGGCTACGAATTTCTTAGATCCCTGATAGGGAGAACGAGCTAAATCTTTGGAAATTTTTGTTGTAGCTAATGGCAGAAGAGAGGCCAAGGCAAAAAATAGATAAAAAACAAAAGCGATCCAAAGCATATCAAACACGGAAATATCCAGATTAAATGAAGAACCGCTTAAAGCATCGAAATTGTAGGCTAGAAGTCCACCCAAAAAAATGGCAAAACTGATAGGAATCAGTGAGCGGATAAAAATGATCCTGGCTAAATCGACTAAGGAAGCGCCATTGATCATCCGGATTTTAAAATCTTTGAGATCTGTAATAAACTGCACGTAGTTCAAGTTGGTGTAGTTGATAAAGGCAATCAGAAAAACTATAAAGGCACCAATAATTAGAATGATTACTGATGTTAGACTACCATTTATACCGAGTTCATCAGGAAAGTGACTGTGTAAATGAATATCGCTTAACGGCATTAATTGACACTTTGGTTTGGGATCTCCTTCATTAACGACGGTTTTCCAATAAACGTCGATTGTTTTCCAATAAGTATCAATTGATTTTTTAAGAGATTGAGCATCTGTTCCTTTTTGTGTTAGAATATAGTTGATACCATAGTTGTATTTTTCTGCTTGTTGCTCTCGATCTTGTTTGTCGGTTAATGAAAGTAAGAGCTCTGCATTAATATGAGAATTCTTTGGGAAATCATCCATGACAGCGGCCACCGTATAAATATCATTACTACCACTATATTGCTCCTGAATTTCAATCTTTTTACCTATAGCATTAACTGTTCCAAAGTAAGCCAAAGCCGTTTTTTTACTGATGGCTATTTGATTGGGTTGATTAAATAAAGCCTCTCTATCACCATTAATCAATTTAAAATCGAAGATCTTAAAAAATTGATTGGTGGTATGAAAGATATGATCTGATGAAAACTTGTTGTTATTGGCTGTAATGATTGCGTTATCAGATGAAAACAGACGAGCTACATTTATAATTTCAGGGAAATTATCGTAAAGTGGAAGACTTTGCTTGCCATGTAATTGTAAAGGAGATAGATCGTCTAGTTCTTTATTGTCTTCAACACTGATACGAAAAATATCATCCGCCTTTGAATGGAAGTTGTCGTAGGAGAGTTCTTTCTGGACGTGGGTGAAAATGATAAGAGCAACAGCAAAAGCAAGTCCTATACCAAGGGTGTTGATGCCGTACCATTTTTTATTCTTTATAATTTGATTTAATATCATGGGTTTGTAGTCTTAGCTTAGTAATTAATTGTAGCGAATTCTTTGGCGGTTTTTTCTGTCATCACTTCACCATCAAACAGGCGAATAACGCGGTGCGCAAACTCGGCATCCCGCTCAGAGTGAGTTACCATCACAATGGTTGTTCCTTCGCTATTGAGTTCGCTTAGCAAATTCATTACTTCCAGTCCTGTTTTAGAATCCAGGTTACCTGTTGGCTCATCGGCAAGTAAAAGTTTAGGTTTTGCAGAGACGGCTCGGGCAATGGCCACACGTTGTTGCTGTCCGCCAGATAATTGTTGTGGGTAGTGGTGTTTTCTATGGCCAATTTTCATACGATCCAGAACTTCTAATACTCTGGCCTTTTTATCAGCTTTGCTTACATTAAGGTAGTTAAGCGGTAACTCCACATTGCGAAAAACGTTCAGTTCATCAATCAGGTTGAAGCTTTGGAATACAAAATTGATATTACCCTTACGTATGGCATTGCGTTGGTTTTCCTTTTGATGACCGACTTCCTGGCCGTTAAAATAGTAGTTGCCAGATGTAGGAGAGTCTAGCATACCCAGTATATTGAGTAGGGTAGATTTGCCACAACCTGAAGGCCCCATGATGGCCACAAATTCACCTTCCTTTATATCGAGATTAATTTGATTGAGAGCAGTGGTCTCAACTTCTTCGGTTAGGAATCGTTTGCTTAGGTTTTCAATTTTTATCATGCCAATAAGTTTTGTAATACGATTGTTTTATTGATTAGATTCTGATCAAGATTTCGATCTTGAAATCATCTTTATGTTCTAAATCAATTGTTCAATCGCTATGCCATTAGTTTTTAGCCGTAGAAAATCAGTTACTTGTGTGAGGTAAACGCTGAAATAGTATGGTTCGATTGTAAAATATTGAAAATAGAGTGTAATAATATTTTACACTATGTTGACTAGTCTGCTTCTTATTTTTAAATTTGAAGAGCTAAAGTTATAAAATTATGTCTACTGGTAAAATCTTAGTTGTCGACGACCAAAAATCTGTTTTGG
>Ga0209272_10001243_pt1 | contig 16693 bp, 14 predicted proteins | sample tdDd002_FD_187125 | JGI IMG/M metagenome (GOLD analysis project Ga0209272, IMG submission 187125) | Marine sediment microbial communities from the Atlantic coast under amendment with organic carbon and nitrate - tdDd00.2 (SPAdes)... | ecosystem: Environmental > Aquatic > Marine > Coastal >... | reverse complement strand
TTTTACAGGTTATGGGGAGTATCATATCACTAACTTTAGAGCAAACAGAAGAACAAAAGCTACCTTTGGCCCAGGAAGATATAGTTTTGACAGGATTGAATTTACCACAGGGTATGATCCCGATGGAAATTATAACCTGGATTTTGCCAAGGGTTCTGAAGTGTGGGTAAAGGATGAAGTGAAGTTAGAGGTAGGAACAAAAGCCAGGTTTCAGGGAGACAGGATATATATAAATAAATTAACTCTTAATAATAGTGGCGCAGAAGTGGTATTTGGCGAGGGAATCTACTGGATAGGAGAGATAGTCTTTGGCAATACGGGAAACAAGATAACAATCCCTGAAGGGGAAAAGGTGAAGATATACACAAATAAGATAACATCAACAAATTCAGGAACGAGTATAAATCCTACAGGTAAACCTTCTCAACTTTTGATAGCTAATTATAGTGGTGATGTAAGTTTCGAAATGGATGGTTTTAATTTAAAAGGTTTTCTTTATACAGATGGGGATGTATCAGTAACAGGAACAAACACGATACAAGGATCTGTAATCTCTAAAAACTTAGAGTTAAAAAATGGAGCTACTATAGAGCTTTACAGCGAAGAAGGAGTGCAGCTACCCACAAGAAGATCTATAGAAAATGAATTTGAAATGTGGTAGAAAAATATATAGCAAGGGTTTAACAAAGCTTTAAAAAATCAAAATGAGTTGGTTTTCTTTGTTTTATTTCTTGGTGGAAGAGAAAATAAGATGGGGAGAAGGAGTTTATGAAGAAAAAGCTATCGATAGAGTTACAGGAACATCTGATAAGGTTTATTCTGAGTAGTCATAAAAAGAATAAACTTGAAATTCTGGAAGTTCTGGAAACAGATTATGAACTGGAGCCTCAGGAAAAAGAGGGCGAAGAAGAAGAACACGAAGAGATGGTCTTGGAGGAGGAGAAATCCAAAGATACCATAGAAAAAGCTGTAGCAAAGATACAGGAAGTAGTAAAGAAAAATAAGTGGGAAAAACTAAAAAAGACTCTTCTCTATAATGTGGGAGATCTGAGTCATGTAGTATTAGAGCTTCCTCTGGTACCAGATGATGAGATGGAGGAAGCTGTAAAAAGAAAGATGTCGGTGGAAAAACTCCTTAAGGAAGGGGAGCAAGTAGCCTTTGAGACTATAGGAGCAAAGGACAGCAAAGGACTCTACGGAGTATATGTACAGTCAATTCCAGCAGAACTACTGGAAAAATTGGCTCCTCTGAAGTTACAGGGTATAGATTTTGAAGTGTTTGCAATGAACAGGAAGCAGATCAGCTATACAAATCCCAAGGAAAATACACTGTTTATAACGATGGAGGAGGAGCAGACGATAGTAAGTATCTATCACAGAGAAAGGCTGGCTCTTTACAGAAAGATAAATAACGGAAGAAAAGATATCCTGGATGAGATAGAAAACATCCTGGGTGCAACAAAAGATGAAGCAGAGGAACTCCACAATAAGTATGGATATATAAATACTGCGAGAGGTTCGGAGCTAATGGATTCTGGTGAGATGCGTGGGATGGACCTGGCAGAAGCCTATGAAAATATCCTGGGTAAGATAGAGAGAAAGGCATTTCAGTATGTGGACTATTTTCAGTTCAGACACTCGGGAGAAAACCTGAAGACACTGTATTATAAGGGAGGAAAAGAGGAATCAGGAGATATGGAAGCTCACCTGAAAACTACTTTCTACCTTGAGAATGCTTTTAGTTTCAATCATCTTCTGGGACTGGATATAGAAAAACTGGAGGAGAAACCGGATCACAGGTGGTCTACTCTTCTTGGGACAGTAGAGTCAAAGCATGGGGCTAAGTTTATAGGGAAATCTTTTAAACTGCCATTTAAAGCAAAGAAAAACCCTATCTTCATAGCTATCGCTATAATATTTGTGATGTTTATAGGAACACGATATGGGTACTATAAGCTCCAGGAGATAGACCAGTTGAAAAGGCTGGAAGCGATATCCATAAGACAGCAAAAAATCGCTAAAGATCTGGAGGAGTATAACTCTGTCCAGTCTAAGGTAAAAGGTCTGAGAAAGGATATTGTATTTCTCTCAGAGATAACAGGTAAAAATACAATCTTTAATAACTTCCTGTCAGATATGTCCTACAGGGTAGAAAGTCAGATATACCTGGATGATATAAGTTATGAAGGGGAAAAAGTAACTCTGAGAGGAAGAGCAGTATCGGGAACAGAGTATGCCGAAGTCTACATAAATGATATGGTGAGGGAGCTGGAAGGGATAACCAAAGAGGTTAAACTTGTAAGGACAACAAAGTTTTCTACAAATAAAAATGTTAATGACTTTCTCATCGAGGTAGTATTATTGGGAGGTGAGATGGATGGCAAATAAGAATGATCAACAGGTGATAGTTCTACAGGTGCTGATCTATCTGATAGCCTATGTGATGTTTCAGAATGTAATAATGGTAAATCTGAAAAAGAGGGTAGAGGGAAATGAAACCAGGATAAATAAAGCCCAGGTTGAGTATCTCGACGGGGTAAAAGCTGTAAACTCCCTGGACAGAAGTTACAGAGAGTATTATAAGATGTACTACACAAGAAATCATATGAGCTCTAAGCTCATAAGCAGGGGTGAGGAGAGATACCTGGGAGAAACAATAACCCTCCTTAGCATGAGTAATGATATAAAACTTTCCAATATAGAGTTTTCAGAATCCCTCAATGGAGGAACCCAGAAATACGTTCTTAGTACGAGGTTTGCCAGTGATTTTTATACTCTGAAAAACTTTTTGAATGATATAGATAGTCTGGAAAAAAATATAAACCTGGATAAGATGACGATTACAAGAAACAGAGATGATCTGGATGTTGCAGCAACCTTTTCAATCTATATGTCTAAATAAAGCTGGGGAGATTAGATGGAATTAAAATTTGATATTAACACAATAAAAAATAAGGCAAAAAACCTCAAAAAAAGGGATATATTTATAGGGGGAGTTATAATTTTTTCTCTGATGGTTCTCTATCTGAAGTTTTCCAAAAGGGAGGATAACTTTCAGCTGCTGATGGAACTGGAGCCCAGCAGAAACTTTGTAATTGAGGATATAATGGAGCAGGAAAAGGCTAAGGTCTTTAATGCTATAAAAAAGGAAGAGGAAAGAAATAAAGGGGTAGGGAGAGATATATTCTTTTCCTATAATGATACCGACGGGATAGCTCCAATCCTTACAGGAATAATGATAGGCCGTAAAAGACTTGCTACCTTTTCAAACGGCCTTATTCTGGAAGAGGGCGATGATTTTTTCGGTCATAGGATAAAAAGGGTGCTTCAGGGAAGGATCCTCCTGGAAGACAGCTTTGGGGATGAAAAAATACTGGAAATACGGAGGAATTAAAATATGAAAGAGTTTGTAAGGAAGCTATTGTTTCTGTGCATGTTACTGACCGGAACTCTGGCCATGGGAGCAGGGTATAACGGTGAGATGATAGCACCAGGAAGAAGAATAAGTGTGGATTATCAAGGGGCAGATCTTGTAAATGTACTAAGAAGTATATCACTGGAAAATGATCTTAATATGGTAATAAATGACAGTATTCAGGGATCGGTAACTCTAAGTGTAAAAAGGGCTCTGATAGATGATCTTCTGGAGGCGGTGCTGAGATCAAATGGGTATACCTATCTTCAGAGTGGGAACCTGGTAGAGGTAATGACTCTGGAGAAAGCGCTGGAAACTATCAATACAGATAAACCGATATCAAAGATATTTAAACTGGACAATATAAATGCAGGAGAGATCATAGAGGATGTAAGACAGCTGCTGAAGGAGGGGGACACCATAATAGAAAACCCCGACGATAACTCCCTGGCTATAAGAGCCAGAAGAAGAGAGATGCTGGCAGTGTCAGGTTTTCTCAAAAGCAGAGACGGAAAGACTATAAATGAAGTGAGAAAGAATGTAGAACTCATAAGGACCAAGCACCTGGCTCCCCAGGATGTATATGATATCCTTGTGGAGATGGGGTACAAGGTGGCCGGAGAGATCCGTGTAAGTGAAACTCTGGGAGGACTACTGGTAATAGCAGACACCAGAGAGGTATCCAAGGTAAAAAATATAATAGAAAAAATAGATACACCTGATCACCAGGTTGTCATAGAAGCAAGGATAGTAGAGGTAACTGAAGGAAATGGAAGGGACTGGGGAATAAGCTGGACCTATAACATTGAAAATCAGAGTGAAGATGCCAAGGAGGGTGTGGATTCAATAATCGATGCTTCCAACATATCCAACGGAATAAATATAGGTCTTGGACTTCTGGGAAGTGACCAGTTTACAGCTATCTACAGAAATATTATCACAGAATCATCCACAGAGATCCTGGCAAGACCAACGATTACTACCCTTAATAATATGAAGGCGAAGATAGACCTTGTGGATGAAGTACCATACAAGCAGCTAGATTATGTAAGTGACAGTGGGGATGCAAACTCTACAAGTTATGAGTTTAAAGAGGTAGGAATAACTCTGGAGGTAACTCCTCAGATATCTGAAGACGGAATGATAAAGATGGAAGTAGCTCCTACAATAAGTGAAATAACAGGATTTACAGATGACGGAGTACCGTTTACATCCAAAAGAAGTGTGGAAACCAATGTAATAGTAAAAAATGGTGAAACACTGGCTATCGGAGGTCTGATAAAGGATAACTCATCCAAGGTAGACACAAGAAATCCATTCCTGAGCAGAATACCGATAATAGGTTATTTCTTCAGGACAAGTTCGAACTCAAAGGATAAAACAAACTTAATGATATTTATTACTCCTAAGCTGATCCTGAACAGGGAACTGACAGACAGAATAAATATCGTAGAGGGAAGCTCAGGAACGGGAGCAAGGACTGTATCAAGGGATGAAAATTATCTGAGATCCAACGGGGAAGTACCTATAACAAAGGAAGAAGTTCCTGAAAATATAAGTACAGGAATAAACAGAATTCAGGAAAGATTGCAGAATGTAATCTCCAATAACTAAAAGGGTGGTACTATGTTTTTAAAGTTGTTAGTACTAAATTTAATATTAGGCTTAAGCGCACTGGCTGTAGATTCAGGATACTATACTAACTCCAGTATCGGCGGCAGCGAGGTATATTTTCCAAAAAGTGATACTGAATATATAGATTACCTTACAAAACAGGATAATACTGAGGCTCATTATGAGCTGGCAATAGCCCATTTAAAATTTGGAAAAAAAGATATAGCAGAAAGATACATAGAACAATACAAGGCTGAGGAACAAGATCTGAACAGGATAGTAAAGTATTACAGGCTGGCAGGCAACTATAAGATGGTAGAGGGGTATCTGGATACCCTTCTGGAAGAGTCTGATACTGAAACACAGATAAAGTACAAACTTCTGATACTAGAGGAGATAGAAAGAAACAATACACCTCTGGATAAAGAAAAATATAGTGTCAGTAAGGTTGAAAAGTTATATTATTACAGAGATGAAGAGAAGAAGTTTAAGGAGTATTTTAACAGTGAAAAGTGGACCAAGGGAGAGATGGGAGAGTTAGCAGAGATGTTAAAAACGGAATCACTTCTTAGGGGAAGCTCTCCTGAAAAACTCTTTGAATTATTTGCTGACGACAGAGGTAAGGCACAGAAAGAGTATCTGAAGATCAGAGACTTAGGGGATATAAATGGCTATAATTCATACTTCACCTTTACCAGCAAGAAGGGGTTAGAGCCTGAGATAAGAAATGAAATAGAGGGATTATACTATCTGAGATATAGAAACCTCTATGAAGAAGCTAAGGAATATCAGGGAAAATTAGCTGTCAAATATCTAAAGGATGAAGACACTGATAAACTGAAGGTACTATATAAGGTCTATAAGACAGATGAGATAAAAAACTATCTTCAGACAAGAGACGAAGAGACAGCTTACAGTATCTTTATAGAGGATAAAACACCGGACCAGGGAAAGATATTTCTGAAAAACTTCCCTGAGGGAAGGTATGCCCAAAAGGTCTATACAGAAGTATTTAATCAGACACCGGAACCTGAAAAACAAAGTCTGATAACTACATATGACAGAGGGTATAGGGTATCTGAAGGTTATCTGCTAAAGAGCTACAGTGAAGAGGAAAGGTCTGAATTTTTCAGAAGAAGAATCGTAAGAGGAGAGATAGAATACCTGGATGACTATATAAAGCTACTGGAAAGAAGGGGAGATGTCTCTATAGAAAACGCTGTAAAAGATATAAGCAGAGAAGCTTATGCAGCATATCTCATAGATCAGAGAAGAACACTGCCGGAATCAGAGAGGGAGCTAGGGGCAAACTATCTGTATGAAAAAAATGACATAAAGAGGCTGATGGAGTATATCGACTATCTTCCTAAAGAGAAGCTCTCTAAACTGTCTAAAAAAGATTCTAATATCAGAACTTATTATCAGGAAAAATATCCTCTTGAAAAAGACAATATAGATGCTACCAGGATGGAATATTTTTACTTTAACAGCAGACCGGATACTGACAGGCTGATAGTTGAAGATCTGATTAATAAGAGGCATTTAGAGCCACAGGAGAGGTATTACCTGGCAATCTATTATTATAATAAAGGTGACTATACCAGAAGCTACAGGGAAAGCGAGCAGCTCTACAGAAGGTATCAGCTTTCAGATAAGATATTTAAACTACATTCAGATAATATAAAAAAAATAAAGGGAAGCACTGTATAGTGCTCCCTTTTTTATTTGAAATTATAAAGCTTGAGAGGTAGTACAGGAGTATATATTAAAACCTGAGTTCATATATCTCTTTTGCACCATCTATTTCAATAGTCTTATTCATACCGTTTAGAGAAACCTTAAGGGGAAGAGAGGTGGGCTCAACATAGATCATTCCATTGAGATCGGTACTAATCTCAGTCCCCTCTACAAGAAGTGTAGTATCTCCTATGGGAGTATCGGATTCATCCAGTATCTGTAAGACTACTCTGCTTCCGGCAGGGTTTAAAATAACATTAAAACCTCTCTTGTTTTTATCCAGAGTAAGAGGGTCTGAATAGTATGGAGTATACCCCTTTACAGAAGATTTGATATAGAACTCCTCTGTAGCAGGTATATCCAGGAATTCAAAGAAGCCATTGTCACCAGACAGAGTGGAAAATACTCTCTTTCCTTGGCTGTCTATAAGATCAAGCCTCTGTTTTTTAACAGGGGCAACCCCGTCAGATATAATCCCGCTAAGTGAAAATAACTTTCTTGTAACCTTTATCTCCAGGTTGGAGATAGTGGAAGATTTTTCAATTCTCTGAACTATTCCATGGTGGAAATAGCCATCTTTTTCTACCTTTATAAAGACAAGACCTGCTCCGGTTTCCCCATTGAAACGTCCATAGTTATCTGTGGAGGTCTCTGTGGAGATACCGTCTATCTTAATAGTGACCTTTGCATTGTCAACAGGACTATCCTGGTCATCAAAGACCCTTCCTCCGATACTACTGGGAATCTCTTCTAATTCCAGTGGAAGGTTGTATGAAGCTGCAGTGGATGTAAAATCATAGAGTAAATTGACTTCATCCTTTAATCTGTAACCAAACCTTTCTACTTTGATTCGGTATTTCTTAGCAGGAAGAAAACCGCTGAATTCTCCTGAAAAATTACTGATCATAGAGTAGGTATTGTTGTCTACATCGGTAAAGATGACCTTACCTCCTCCAAGAAACATGTCATCTACCTTGAGAAACCCCTTTATATTAACCTGGGGCGGACTGGTAAAAAAGTTTATAAATTTACCTCCCCGGTCGTTTATAGGAAATCTCTGAACCCTGAATATGGTTTCGTTCCCCCGAATTAAACTAATATCATAATAACCGTGATCTAGCCTGATCGGTTCCAAAAGTGAAGAAATATCCAAAGATTTCACAGGAACATCATCTTTGTAGAATATAATTTTACTATCATCAAGAGTTTTCCCCATATTGACAGGTTTATCTGACAGGTAAACTTCCTGTTTTCTACTCTCTATTGCAGAGATAAAGAAGGTAGAGACCTTTCTCTCAAGATCGATCCTATAACTCTGGAAGGTATCGTCTGATGTAATTAGACGTTCCTCAGGGTGGTAATCAGGAGAGAAAAACTGGAACTTATATCTTCCTTCAGGGAGATCTAGACGAGATCTGCTCCCTGAAAAGTTAAGACCATACTTTAGTCCACTGGAGAGGTTGGTATACTCTATATAACCTCTGCTGGTATTAAAATGGAAATTGAGCTTACTTTCAGAAAAACTTGTCAAATATAAGAGGAAAACAAAAGTAATCGAGAAAAACCTTCTGAGCACCTGATCGCCCTCCTTTGTGTTTTATAGTGTTTTTAAATAATTAAGATACTAACTTATAACACTTTTTTAAGGGAGAATCAAGTTAGGAACACGTTTTAAAAAATAAGCTCCTATGTTATAATAGACAAGGAATGCTCAAAATTATTGAAAAAATTTAGTGGGGGATGAGATGGCCTATAAAGAAGTCTTAGATGAGAGAGAAAAAACAAAAATCAGATTTATAAAAACTCAGATGGAAAAGGGTGAATATCTGGGAGAATTCAAAGAAAACATAATAGCTGCCCTGAAAAAAGATCAGCTGGAAGAAGACGATGTATACTTTGAGATATTAGAGGCAATAAAGGAAAGTGATGTAGCTCTTTTGAAGATGAGAAGAGATGTCCCTCTTGAAAAGTTAAAGCCATATATAAGAGAGGCTGAAAAACTAGGAGTAAGATATCAGCTGGTAGATGGTCTGAGTTACAGAGGAGATATTGCCCTGGTGGTAGTTTCCGAGCATGCTATGGATAATGCCGGTGAAGATGTAGTTATAAGAGATATGGATCAGGACTTTATAGATGCAGGTCTTGACGAGGCACTGAGTAAAGCCAGAGGGAAAAAGATATGTAAGAATTGCTATAAAAAAATAGAAGAGACACTACCGGAATACATAGGTTGTTTTAAAAAAATGGGAATGATCGATAAATTGTTGGGAAATAAATGTTCGGGGTGCGAAAAGTAGGAGGAAAAAATGGTAGAGGCATTTAAGATAAGAGGTGGAAATGAATTAAAAGGAACACTTAGAGCAAGTGGTGCAAAAAATGCAGCTCTGCCTATACTGGTAGGGACTCTAATAGAGAAGGGTACATATATACTAAAAAATGTTCCGGATCTAAGAGATATAAAAACGTTGATACAACTACTGGAAAGTCTGGGAGTAAAGGTTGAGAGACTGGATAAGAACTCTTACAAGTTTGTAAACGAGGGACTTACTAACCTTGTGGCTGTGTATGACCTTGTTAAAAAGATGAGAGCATCATTCCTTGTAATGGGACCAATGCTTGCTCATGCTATGGAAGCAAGAGTATCTCTTCCGGGAGGATGCGCTATCGGATCAAGACCGGTAGATCTTCATCTGAAAGGTTTTGAAGCTCTGGGAGTGGATATAGAGCTAGATCATGGTTACGTAGAAGCTAAAGCCAGAGATGGTAAGTTAGTAGGTGGAAACTTTGTATTTGATTTTCCAAGTGTAGGGGCTACAGAAAATGTAATCATGGCTGCAGTAAAAGCACAAGGTACTACAACTCTTGAAAATGTAGCAAGGGAACCAGAGGTAGAGGATCTGTGTAACTTCCTGAACTCAATGGGAGCCAAGATAAGCGGAATAGGAAGCAGCAGACTGGTAATCGAAGGAGTAGAAAAACTGACTCCAGGAGAGTATACAATAATTCCAGACAGAATAGAGGCGGGAACTTATGTAGTTGCGTCATTAATGTTTGATGGAAAGATAGAGGTAGAGGGAGTAGTAAGAGAACATATTGAAAGCTTTATTGCAAAGTTAGAGGAGATGGGAGCTGTATTTGAAATAGAGGGGACCCACCTGAAGGTAAAATCAAGTTTCTCAGATCTAAATGCAGCTAAAGTGAAAACTATGCCGCACCCTGGATTTGCAACGGATCTTCAGTCTCAGATGATGACTTTAATGTGTCTTATCGGAGGGACAAGTGAGGTAAAGGAAACTATATTTGAAAATAGATTTATGCATGTACCTGAGTTAAACAGAATGGGAGCTAAGGTAGATATAGAAGATCATATGGCTATAGTAGAGGGTGTGGAAACATTCTCTTCAGCAGAGGTTATGGCAAGTGACCTGAGAGCCGGAGCATCGTTAGTTTTAGCAGCCCTGAAAGCGGATGGAGAAAGTATTGTAAACAGAATCTATCATGTGGACAGAGGGTATGAAAAATTAGAGGAAAAGCTACAGGCAATAGGAGCAGACATCGAAAGAGTTAAGATGGAAGCCTAAAAAATCATCAAAAAAAATGTTATTAATTTGACTTTTTTTGATTACTAATGAATAGTTTAAAGAGGAGTTTTTAAAGATGGAAAAAATTATAGGGATTAATGCAGTAACTGAAGTGTTACAAAACCCAGAGAAAAACATAGAAAAGCTAGAAATATTTAAGGGTGCTAAAGTTGAGAGATTAGGACTTATTAAAAAGCTGGCTTCAAAAAGAAATATAAAGATCCATACAACGGATAAAAGAATCGAAAATTCTCAGGGAGTAGTAGCTTTTATTAGCCAGTATGATTACTATGTACAGTTCGGAGCGTTTTTAGAGAAAATAGCAGGAAAAGAAAAGAGTATAGTACTGATACTAGATGGTGTGCAGGACCCTAGAAACTTTGGAGCTCTAATAAGAAGTGCTGAAATATTCGGAGTAAGTGCAATAATAATTCCAGAAAGAAATTCAGTGAAGATTAATGAGACTGTAGTAAAAACTTCTACAGGAGCAATAGAATATGTGGATATAGTAAAGGTTAAAAATATTTCTGAGGCTATGCAGCAGCTAAAAAAACTAGACTTTTGGGTATATGGAGCTGACGGTGCAGGAGAGAAGTATTACCATGAAGAAAAGTATCCAAATAAAACTGCTATTGTTATGGGAAGTGAAGGATTTGGGATTAGAAAAAAAGTAAAGGAAAACTGTGACATTCTCGTAAAGATACCTATGCATGGAAAAATCAATTCATTAAATGTTTCAGTAGCAGGGGGAATACTACTTTCGGAAGTTTCTAAAAACCTACTTTAGACCTGGCCTATTGAAACTTAGGGAGTTTCATAAGAGGGAGTGGTTTTATGTCGTTGAATACCATAACAGATGAGCTGCTAGAGCATGCTCAAAGTGGTGATCAGGAAGCGGTAAAGAAGATATTTGATCAGTACAGGAATTTTGTCTTTCTGAAAGCTAAAAATTACTTTTTAGTGGGAGCTGAAAGGGAAGATTTGATACAGGAGGGAATGATAGGACTTTTAAAAGCCATAAGAGCCTATGATTCAGAAAATGCAGCTTCATTTAAGACCTTTGCTACTATCTGTATAAAGCGTCAGCTTATTACAGCTATAAAATCAGCAAACTCCCAGAAAAATATGGCACTGAACACTGCCATTGGGATGTATGGAGAGAGTAGTGAAGACAGAGAAGTGGTATACTGCAAGGGACTGGAGTCCTATGTGATATATAACCCTGAAGAGATGTACCTGACAAAGGAGCAGATTGTAGGGCTGAAGGATTATCTGGCGGATAATCTCAGTGAATTTGAGCAGGATGTCTTCAAAAACATGGTAAGGGGTCATACCTATAAGGAGATCTCTTATAAACTGAACAAAAAAGTCAAGTCGGTGGATAACGCAATCCAGAGGATCAAAAGGAAGAGTGAAGCCTGGCTTGAAACTTACAGAAAAGTTTAAAAGGTAGGGGAGTGTCATATTTTATGGCAGTCCTTTTTCTTGTGGAAATGATAAAATTATGGTATATTTATCCTGTAATGATATTAAGAAACACTTGAAAAATATAGAAAAAAGAGGGAAGGAAAGAAATTGACATTGATTTTTTTCTCTGCTATATTGTAGTAATAAAAGTTTTAAGGAGATGACCGATGAAGAACCTAATTTGTGTTACAAGAAAAGAGAATAACCTCCTCTTATTGCTGGAAATTGTAGATGCAAATTTAATAGCGGTATAGCGAATTAGGAGTTTCGGAATAAATCTCTTAATTCCCTTTGTAAAAAGGGGATTTTTAAGATATAAGGATCAGAGAAAAGATCTTTATCAGAGAAGTAATTGACGACAGCCTAGAAGGCTGTCTTTTTTTTAAAAAAATATTAGATGAGGTGAGTACTGTGAGGGAATACGATTACAAAGAGATAGAACCTAAGTGGCATGCCAAGTGGGAAGATGATAGTGTCTTCAAAACAGAGAATAAACAGGAAGGAAAGGAAAACTACTATATATTAGAGATGCTTCCGTTTCCATCAGGAAAACTACACATGGGACACGTTAGAAACTATACTCTAGGAGATGTAGTGGCTAGATATAAGAAGATGAAGGGATTCAATGTACTTCATCCTATGGGATGGGACTCATTTGGACTGCCTGCAGAAAATGCAGCTATACAAAATGGAGCACACCCTGCTAAGTGGACGGTGGAAAACATTGAAAACATGAAAAAACAGCTAAAGATGCTTGGTTTTTCATATGACTGGGACAGAGAGATAGCTTCATACAAGGAAGAGTACTATGTATGGAACCAGTGGCTATTTAAAAAGATGTATGAGAAGGGAATCGTATATAAGAAGAAGTCTACAGTAAACTGGTGTCCTGACTGTGACACAGTTCTTGCAAATGAGCAGGTAGAAGACGGAAAGTGCTGGAGACACGGGAAGACAGATGTAATCCAGAAGGATCTTGAGCAGTGGTTCTTTAAGATCACAGATTATGCAGATGAACTTTTAAAGGGACATCAGGAGCTAAAGGAAGGGTGGCCTGAAAAAGTACTGACTATGCAGAAAAACTGGATAGGTAAATCTTTTGGTACTGAGATAAACTTAACTATGGAGGGTACAGGAGAAAAACTCCCTGTATTCACAACAAGAGTAGATACTCTATACGGGGTAACATACTGTACAATAGCTCCGGAGCATCCTATGGTAGATGAGATACTGAAGGAAAACCCAGGAATAAAAGATGCGGTAACTGAGATGAAGAATGCCGATATAATAGAAAGAACTGCAGAGGGTAAGGAAAAAACAGGAGTATTTACAGGAAGATTTGCAATAAACCCTGTAAACGGAGAAAAGGTACAGTTATGGATTGGAGACTATGTTCTGATGAACTATGGAACAGGAGCAGTAATGGCAGTACCTTGTCACGATGAAAGAGACTTTGCCTTTGCTAAAAAATATGACCTGCCATTAAGAGTGGTTATAAATCCAATGGATAAGAAAACTAAAGAGGAGATCGTGATAAAGGAAGAAGATATGGAAAATGCCTTTATCGGAAAGGGTATCCTTACAAACTCAGGTGACTTCAATGGTATGAGCATAAAGGAAGCCCAGGTTAAGATAGCTGAACACCTGGAAGCAGAAGGTATGGGAGAAAGAACTGTAAAGTACAGACTAAAGGACTGGGGAGTATCGAGACAGAGATACTGGGGAACTCCTATACCGGCACTATACTGTGACAAGTGTGGAGTTGTAATGGAAAAGGATGAAAATCTTCCGGTAAAACTTCCTATGGATATTCAGTTTACAGGAAATGGAAACCCTCTTGAGACTTCAGAGGCATTTAAGAATGCTACTTGTCCACAGTGTGGAGGAGATGCAAGAAGAGAAACAGATACTATGGATACATTTGTGGATTCGTCTTGGTACTATATGAGATATTGTGACCCTAAGAATACAGATCTTCCGTTTAATAAGGAGATCGGTGACGGATGGTCACCGGTAGATCAGTATATAGGTGGAATCGAGCACGCAGTAATGCACCTTCTTTACTCTAGATTCTTCCATAAGGTAATGAGAGATATGGGACTTATATCTACAGATGAACCATTTAAGAGGTTGTTAACTCAGGGAATGGTACTGAGCCAGTCTTACTATTCAAACTCTAAAAATGCCTATCTATTTGCAGAGCAGGTAGAGATGAAAGATGGTAAACCTTATGACAAGGAAACCGGAGAAGAGCTGGCAACTAAGATAGAAAAGATGTCTAAGTCTAAAAACAACGGAGTAGATCCAGAGCATATCATAGCTGAGTATGGAGCGGATACAGCAAGACTATTTACTATGTTTGCTGCACCACCTGAAAAGGAACTGGAGTGGAATGAAAATGGACTTGGAGGTTCATACAGGTTTATAAACAGACTGTGGAGAATGGTTGTAGAAAATAAGGAATTCATCCAGGCTGGAGATATAGATCTTGAAAAGGTAAGTAAGGAAGATAAGGTTCTTATCAGAAAACTACACCAGACTATAAAGAAGGTAACTGAGTCTATCGAAGCAGACTATCACTTTAACACATCGATAGCTGCTACAATGGAGCTATTAAATGAAGTGCAGGACTACAAGGTGAATGTACTGGAAGCTGAAAATACAACTTCTGAATCAAATAAGGTATTTGCAGATACTCTTAAAAATATGGTTCTTATGCTTTCTCCGTTCATTCCTCACACTTGTGATGAACTATGGGCAGAGTTAGGGAATACAGGATACCTCTTTGATGAATCGTGGCCTGAGCATGTAGAAGCGCTGACTATATCTGATGAGATCACAGTAGCTGTACAGGTAAATGGTAAGGTAAGAGCTACTTTAGATGTAGACAGAAAGATATCTAAAGAGGAGTTAGAAGCACTTGCTCTATCGAATGAAAATATAGTAAAAAATACCGAGGGAAAAAATATTGTTAAGGTAATAGTAATCCCAGGTAAGATCGTAAATATAGTAGTAAAGTAACCTGAAAGTTAAGGGGTATAAAACTTAAATCAAATAAGCTCTTCTTTGGACCAGGTCTGAAGGAGAGCTTGTTTTTATTATAAAGGAGGGGCAGGAGTGAAATATAGTATAGGAGAGATGAGTAGGTTATTTGATATACCAGTGACGACTCTCAGGCACTATGATAATAAAGGTATATTTAAAGCGGCATATGTGGATGATGAGAGTGGGTATAGGTACTACACATCGGATCAGTTTGAGCTGCTAAATAACATAGTGAACCTCAGGTATAGTGAGATTCCCCTGGAAAAGATAAGGGAGTATACAGAAAAAGGGGATACAACCTCCCTGAAAGAGATGTTTCTGGTACAGCAGACAGAAGTAAGAACAAGGATAGAGGAACTGAAAAAAATTGAGAGAAGTATAGGGGATAGGCTGGCATATATTGGAGAGATAGAGGAGATAGACAGATTTGACGAGATTATAATCAGGAAAAGAAGCAGAAGAAGGATCTTTACAGTGGATAAAGAGTTTCAGTCTGAAGAGGAGCTGGAGCTGCTGGTAAGGGAACTGGGAAGTAATAGTAATTTTTCATATAGTCTTGTTCTTGGAAATGTGGGGCTTCTCATGGAAAGAGGGAGAGAGTACAGTAAGTACAGGGGAGTATACCTGAATACAGGCTCTCTCGATGAGAACGAACCAGAGGTGGAAGAGCAACCGGGAGGAGAATATATAACTATACACTTTAAGGGGACGAGAAGGGACTCCTGCCGTTATTATCAAAAGCTGGACAGATATATAGATGAGAATAACATATCCATAGAGGGGCCGTACTATGAGATGGCTCTGGTTTGTGATTCATTGTCTTCTGATGAAAAAAGATATATAAGAATGATAGAAATAAAAAAAGTTGATTGACTCTCTAGCAGGTGAAGACTTTATAATTCCATATATAAGTAAGATAAAATTAATATAGGATGGTGTGATTATGCTGGGAACGATAGTAAATACTTCAACAATACTTGTGGGAACTGTTGTGGGGACCCTTCTTAATAAGGGGATAGAGGAAAGGTATAAGGAAAGAACCATGCAGGGGATGGGTCTGGTGGCCATGGCGATAGGGATCTCTAATATATCCAAGGGGATGGAACTCATAACCAATCCGGTTGTATTTATACTGGCGATAGCTATAGGGGCAGTAGTGGGAGAGTGGATAGATCTTGAGGGAAGGATAGAAAAGTTTAATGCAAGGTTTGGAGACGGGAAAAGTCCGGTACAGGGAGTAGTAATAGGGATAGTACTATTTTGTGTGGGAGCCCTATCTATAGTTGGTCCTATTGAAAGTGCTCTTAGAGGTGATAATAGTATGCTTTATGCCAATGCAGTACTAGACGGGATAACATCTGTGATACTCTCTGTTAATTATGGAATATCTATTGGAATTGTAGCTTTGGTTCTTTTTTTATGGCAGGGAAGTATTTATTTTGGTGCAACAGCTGTGGAACATGCCCTTACTCCTGAAGTTTTAAATCAATTGACTCTTCTTGGAGGAATATTTGTATTGGCTACAGGGATAAACATCCTGGGGCTAGGAAAAATAAGGACTTTAAACATCTTACCAGCATTATTGATTCCATTTTTAATGAGAGTTGTAGGTATAATATAGATATTAATTTTAAAAAAGTATAAAAAAGTTAAAAAAACTGTTGACGGTTATTCGTAATAGTGTTATTATACTTCTTGTCCGCAAGGGAAACCTAAGCAGACAAAATAAGGACATTAGCAATTAAATAGAGAAGATAGTCAGAAAGATTTGTTATTAACAAATCGCTTATCTATCACCATCGAGTGATAGAAAATATACAGGTGTATAATCTCG
>Ga0209272_10001240_pt1 | contig 16695 bp, 12 predicted proteins | sample tdDd002_FD_187125 | JGI IMG/M metagenome (GOLD analysis project Ga0209272, IMG submission 187125) | Marine sediment microbial communities from the Atlantic coast under amendment with organic carbon and nitrate - tdDd00.2 (SPAdes)... | ecosystem: Environmental > Aquatic > Marine > Coastal >... | reverse complement strand
TCCTATCCTTTGGCAGATCTTTTTAAGCACATATATCCTAAAGTGGATAGTGGCATTTTTAGATACTCCATTCCTCTACCTTGCTGCTCATATGAAAAAGAAAGATAAGATACCTACTAAAATATTAGTATAAAGAAGCGTGACGCTTCATCCTTTTTATACTCTTGGAGACTTTGGTTTTCTAAGGGATACTATCATTAGATTTTATACTTTCCTTAATAATAAAAAGCAACGTAACGTTGCACTCTTGATAATCAGCCGGCTATATGCCGGTTTTTTTATTACTTCACATTCCTTACTTTGACTTCCCATCCCTGCTAGTTATATTTCTCTTACTTCTTTAACAATAGTATCAGGAGGTACCACCTGGTTTTCTTTGACACTTTTTAATAGATACAGTATTATTAAGAATACATCTGGAGGTGCTTTATGAATAAATATTTAAATGATATCTTAATAAATGCCGGAGTAAATGGATTTATCAGTATCTATCTTGTAGACCTTATACTCCTTGGAACTATCTTTCTCATAGCTTTTTTAGTTGATTTTATCGAAAAAAAGTTTTTCCTTAGATTTATCGAAAAATTAGTAGGTAAAACTAAAAACCGTTGGGATGACATCTTTTTAGAAAGGAGAGGCTTTCATGCAATTGCCCAGATACCACCAGCAGTTATTGCGTACCTTCTGGTTCCCCTTCTTACAATAAACCACCTTATTATTCATAGGCTTATAAGTACCTATATTGTTATTATGGTAGTTATCATCATTTTCAGATTCATAAAGAGCCTGGAAAAGCTGTATGAGGAGCATGAAGTTGCTAAGAAAAAACCCATAAGAGTATATGTTCAGGTTTTAGAAATTATGACTCTAATAATAGGAGTGGTGATTGGTATCTCAAGCCTGCTAAATAAATCCCCTGCTATCCTCCTAAGCGGAATCGGAGCGGCTACTGCTATAATCCTGCTTGTTTTTAAAGATCTTATTCTTGGTTTTGTAGCCGGAATTCAGATCAATACCAATAATATGATTAAGCTGGGAGACTGGATAGAGATGCCCAGTCATAATGCTGACGGAGATGTAATAGAGATAAACCTTACCACTGTAAAGGTAAGGAATTTTGATAAAACAATTACGAATATCCCTATCTATGCCATCGTGAGCAACTCATTCAGAAACTGGATGGGGATGCATGAGTTTGGAGGAAGAAGGATAAAAAGACCTATCTATATAGATATGACCTCTATAAAGATATGTACTCCACACATGATTGAAAAATATAAAAAAATAGAGTATCTCTCAGGGTATATGACGGAAAAGGAAGAAGAGGTAAGAGTACACAACGAAAAGTATGAAGACGAGGAAGAAGAAAAAGTTAACAGAAGAAACCTTACAAATATAGGTACATTCAGAAGTTATGTAATCTCATATTTAAAGGAGCATCCGGGAATTGATAGTAGTAAGCTTCTTCTTGTAAGACAGCTTGACCCCACAGAAAACGGTCTTCCACTGGAAGTTTATGCATTTACCAATACCACAGCCTGGACGGAATATGAACCTATACAGGCTGATATATTTGACCACCTTCTGGCAGTAATACCTGAGTTTGACCTCAGGGTGTTTCAGAGCCCAAGTGGCCTTGATATTAAAGACGGTTTCAGATCAAAAGTATAATATATTATCAGATTTATTATCTTTAACCTACAAAACCTTTTATAATCTATAACTAAAAAATCCGGTTTAATAACCGGATTTTTTAGTTACTTTTTTTAATTTTTTTTGGCTTCATAATCACCTAAACTATAACACCTTCCCACAATATTGGTTTTTATATTTAAAAAAAACGGAATTTTTTTTTGGAATATTCACAACAAATTCAGGACTAAAAGAAGTATTGGATGAAAATTCAGGAACTTTATTACACACCGATGGATGAAAAATCATAAATTCTTCTTTAAAATTATAATGAAAATTTGTTTTTACTTTTATTCGTAAAAAGAGAAAACATAATTTTATAAAAAAAATAGCTTACTCAATAAATAGTTTTAAGTCTCACAAGAAGAAGGTGATAAATCATGTACAGGACAATTAAATAATAAATGACTGCACTATTTTCTAATGTTTTTATTTATAGGACGGGAGAAAATTATGAAAAGAAAAAATAATTATTTAGATGTCATTGAAAAAAGAGCAAAATCCTGTTTCAAGGGAAAGTTTAAGGTTACATTAGCTTTAATAGTTAGTCTTATGATCAGCGGAACCATATCTTCAGCTGTAGAAGTAGAGCCAGAAATAATAGCAGATGAGGGAAGAGTCGTTTGGAAGTGGTCGAGTGATGACGAAGATACTACAGTTCCTATCAATGGAGTTGAGGTGGTAGGCAGCTATCCCAGCGCTGAAGAGCTTCTTACATCTAAGATAGAGGTTGACCTCACCAACAGCCACACAGTGACAGTGGCAAATATAGGTGAGGAAAGCAGTACAGGGATATATATTCCGGGAACAGATAAATTATTTGAATTTTATCTGGATGATACACTAGACCCCTTTGGAAACTCATACTTCAAAGTGGACAATCAGGGGAAATTAGATGTAGAAGGCGTATCAGCATATGGTATCCACCTGAAATTTGTGGAACCTATTGAACCAATAGAAGCTCCGGTTACTATGGCTCTTGATGATCCAAGCGATGAGGAGGAGGAAGACCCGGTATATGCTTATCCAGATATAGATATAGACAATAGCGGTGATATTATAGTAAAAGGTGAAGTTGAGGCAGAGGGTGTCAAGATAGATACTCCATTTGCCAAGGTTTCCATAGATAATTCAGGTATTATTAAGGCTGATGTTGGAGTAGACGATACTGTAAAAGAAGATTTCGGCGGAGCTACAGGAATCAATATATTTCTCCCTGCAGAGGAGGAGGTAGTGGAAAATCCTACACCTGAGTGGAATCCTGAGGCAGTAGTGTTAAGCTCCAGCGAGGAGGAGGTCTCTTCCCTACCGATGGATGTAGATATAGTAAATGACGGAGATATAGAGATCAGTGTAGAAAACAGAAAGGTCGCAAGGATAATGGGAATAAATATAGGGGAGTATGATGACCATACCCTCACTGATACCACAGAAATTATTGTGCCTGTGGAAGAAGAAGATATGAGTTTAGCTGTCTCAGCTATGGCTTTTTCAGATGAGCCGGCAGTAAGTGTACTAGCAGAGGGAAGCCACGAGTCTGGTGGAAAGCACGGGTCTGGTGGCAGCGGGGGATGCGGAACAAAACCTCTGGATGCCATGGTATTCACTGATATAACCAACAAAGGATCTATAGATGTGACAGGGGAAAACCTTTCAGCTGTACAGGCTGTGGGAATAAACTCCAGAATGGCTGAAGGAACCCAGACAACTGTTATCAATGGAGCAGATGGTGAGATTAAAGTAGATATAGTGATGAAGGATGCAAGACAGACTAATATCGATGAAGACCCTACTTCAGGAAACCTCTATGGTATAAATGTATTCAACAGCGGACGTCCTTCAAGGGTTGATACTACAAATGCGGGTAGCATAGATGTGAATGGTAGCATCTCTGCAGGTAAGACAGCTGAAGCACCTGTGGGAATCCAGGCCTTCGGTATAAAGAACAAAGCCAGAGGACGTGACTCTGTAGCAGATATAAATAACACAGGTAAAATAGAGGTAACTTCCACTGAAAATCAAAATACAGCTGAGATGGACTATACCTACATCAGAGATACTGAGGGGAAGGAGATCTTTGGGGCAAGAGCTGTGGGAATAGCTGGTACATCAGCTGGTAGAGGGGCATACACCGAGATAACAAATGGTGACTTCGACCTCACAATAGATCAGGAAGTAGCAGATGCAATACGGGCAGGAGAAGACAGAAATATCTATGATGAAGTGACTGCAGAATTAAAGGAAGTATATGACAAGGAACTAGATGCATTTAATACCTATAGTGAAAACTCTGAAGGCGGAGCTAAAATAAGTGCAACAGCCAGCTCCAACAACGGTTATGCCGAGGCTAAGGGAATATGGTCTACAGCTGAAGCTATTGAAAACTCCCAGCTTGTGTACAACTCTGAGGATGCAGAGATTAAAGTTGCAGCCACTGCCCCTGAAAGGGGAGCTGAAGCTCTTGGTATAGAAAGTGTAAGTTATCAGAATACCGTTATAAACAAGGGCCTTATTCAGGTAGCCAGTGATGGTAAGACTGCAACAGGAATAGGAATCCTTGCTGAAGTATCTGAAATAGAAGAGGAAGAGATGAATGAACACATGAAAAAGCCTGAATTTTTAGGTGCAGATATAGGTATGCCTCCAGATCTTCCTGGTAACAGGGATGACCATCAGGGCGGAGAAAACAGCGGCGGCGGAGAAGAGACTATTGTAGCATCTTTCTCAGAACCTGTTACGGCTGAAATATCTCTAACAGCTGAAGATGAGGGAACTCCAAATGGTGAAGTGAGCCAGGGAGAAAACGGAAGCGGAGACGGAGCTACCGATACAAATCAGCCAGAGATAGGTATAAGAAATAAGTATGTCCTCAATACCGGAAGGATAGATGTCGATGTAAATTATCCTCTAGTTACTCCTCCAGATGAAAATGAAACTCTTGAAGAAAAGTTTGCCTTTGGTGCAGGGATAGCATCCAGCAGAGTGGTCCTTGAAACAGTCAGAAACGACAGAGTGCACGATTTTGAAGACAAGGCTGCCCCTACACTTATGGCAATGGCAGAGGATACAGATGATTTGGATGGCGTAGGGGGAGCATCGGTGACTGCAGCTCCTGAGGAAAGCCTAAATGAGTATATTACAAACAACGGTTCAATTGATGTACAGGTCAAGGGAGACACAGCCCTGGCATCTGGAATCAGTGCCCTTACCAAGGTGGAGGTACTCTTTGATACAGACGGTGATGGTGTCAGTGATGGTGTAGACATAGCACCTACAGATCCGACACTTTCTAAAGATCTGGATGGGGACGGTATAGACGATAAAACTGATCCTGACGCAGACGGCGACGGTTTCTATAATGAAAAATATATCACTTCTCTGGAACCTGAAGAAGCTGAAGGTCTGAAGATAGACTACTTTGACCACGACAGCGACAACGATGGAATAAACAACAGGATGGATAATGACGATGACGGTGACGGATTTATGGATATAGCCGATGCCAGCTTAGACCCTATCTCAGCGGATGGTAAAACTCTCATCGATGAGGATGGCAATCTTCCTATCTCAGATACAGCTTATGAAGAGTTTATGGACACTCCAGGAGGAATGCCTGAAAACCTCATAGAGACTACGGGAATAATTGAACCGGAAGAGATGGAGATCAACAACAGCTTAACAAACAGAGCTGTATTTGATAAGGTGGAGGAGGAGTATGTAGGCGGAGTTATAAATGTTTTAGCAGAATCGCATGCAGAGGGAGGAATCGCCATCGCCAACGGAATAGCAACCGACGTGGTATGGAACGGACTCCAAAAACCGGTCTATGATGCTCCAACTACACCTTCACCTAGGCATTCTATAGAAGAAGGAACGGAGCTCACAGTGATAGAGAGAAACTATGATAACTTTGTAAATAGTGAGGGTGCTAGTATCACTGCTACTGCTACTGCCAATGGTGGTACTGCAGCAGCCTTTGGTATGAGGATAGGAAACTACTATACTATAGATGAGGCGGCCTCTGAGAGAAGCCCTATCACAAAGCACTATGCTGGAGACTATGAAGAAGTCAAAGAAGGTTTTGAGGCAACTGAATATGGTATGGTAAATGATGGAAGTATAACAACTTTTGCTACAGGTGATCATGCTAAGTCCTTTGGTATAATGGCCGGACATCCAGCTGGTACAGACGAGAACAACGAGGAGTTTGTAGTCTCCACCGTTAAAAATACCGGTGATATAGATGTCACCCACGAGGGAACAGAAAACTCAGAGGGAGCGGGTATAGTAGCCTTTGCAGACCAGCAGATAGAATATCTCCCTGAAGTATTGGAGGGAGGAGTACTTTTGGCAGCGGTAGATGAAGATGATATAGTTCCTACAGAAGAACTGATCTTTGAAGATTATGTGGTCAAGGAAGCTGAGAGGGCAGTGGCCATCGTGGAAAACAGCGGAAATATAACCATAAATGACAAGGCTGAAGGTAAGAACTACGGAATCTATGCCGGAATAAATATGATTAGTGATGAAGAGAAGAGTGCTGGTGAAGCTATAGAAACAATAAAAACCAGAAAGATAGAGATCACTCCGGAAAATATAGATGAAGGTGAGCCTATCATGGCAGAAACTCAAAACGGAAATGACGGAGAATCTGTACCAAAGCAGATAGGAACTCTCTACACAGTAACTGATACAGACGGCAGTGAGTATCAATTTGTAATCCATGCCCCAGAGGATATGGGAGAGGAACTTCCAGATGCTATCTATGTGGTGGATAAAGATGGAGACCTCACGCCATATGTTGAAGAAACCTACAAACTGGGAGAAACTTACCTGGAAGTAAACAACAGCGGAACTATTAACGCAGGAAGCGGAGTTGGAATATATCTGGCTTCTGAAGGTAAAGTAGAAAACAGCGGAACAATCAAGGCTTCTCAAGCCATAGTCGGTTCAGAAGGAAATGATGTGATCGAACTCTTAGACGGAAGTGCAATTTATGGAGATATCGAGACCAGAGGCGGAGACGACAGGCTCAACCTGGATTTAGGAAGCTATATGAATGGTAATATCGATACCGGAATGGGTAACGATAGGATTGAAATCTCCCAGGGTGCATCACTTAAGGGGAATATCCGTTTAGGTGATGGAGACGACAGGCTCAGCCTGAATTCAGGAAGCGATATGGAAGGTAACATCGATACCGGAAGGGGTAATGACAGGGTTAAAGTCTCCCAGGGAAGTAAACTGAAAGGTAATATAGATTTAGGACCTGGTAATGACTTCTTTACTCTTGAGGGAGGAGGATTTGCTGAAAATGCCGATGAAACTACTATGTACACAGTGGACGGCGGAGAGGGATTTGACAGGATAACCCTCATAGGAAGCGAGGAAGAAAATGTCCTCGACAGAAAGATGCAAAACTTTGAAATGGCCAAAATAACCGGAAATTGGGAATTAAAGCATGAAGATGGATTGAATATACCTAAAGGAGGAAGAATAATCAATAAAGGTAAGATAAAGTTTGACGGAAGTAAGAAATAACATTAACAGTTACTAAACTAACAAAAATTTTTAGAGGTTTTTAGGTTTAAGGAGAGGTAGCCATGATGAATAATAGAATGACACTGAATTTACTTAGTATTTTCATGATATTAGGAAAAATTTTATTAGGGGCCACCCTGGATTATGATGATTTCAACGGCACAGGTCAGTTTATAAATGCCAAAGGGGGCAGCATTACCTCTCCTGATGACCTGCCCTATGACGATGTTATAGGAACCCTCTATGTATCAGGGGACTTTGGAGAAAACGACTACTCAGAGACCATAGAGACCGATATTATATTTAGTGCTTTAGATTTCAACGGCCTTATAGTTTCTGATTCCCCTGTATACGAAGCTGAGATAGGCACTATCCCTTCTACACCGGATTATTACTTTGTACTCACTAGAAACAGGTTTGACGAAGGGGTAATAGAAAACAGGGAACTTGGAAGGATACTTGAACTGGGATATTTTGATGATAATAATCTCCTGAAAGATAACTTTTATAATGAAATCAAAAATTTTTATTCCAGCACTAACTTAAATGATGCAGTGGAAGAAACCTTTGGGGTTAATTATTTTCCTCTTGTCACAAAACAGAGTCTGGAAATACTTACCAATGCTAATAGAAGCGTATTGAAGTATGTATCTGATATAGACGAGGATTTCCCCATTGGCTATGTTAAGATGCTGGGAAACTATACATATCAGGAGGTTCATGTAGACAGAGTAGACAGTTATGATGGATATGAAACCAACAGCAGCATAATATCCTTTGGTGCTGAAAAAAAACTCAGTAAAGACTTAAAAATAGGAGTTATGGGAACATTTGTTGACTCCACTACAGATATGGATAACTCCAAAGCTTCAAGGGATGATTTTTTCTACCTGGGACATTTATTTGCAGTGTACAGAGATGATACTATTACCTATAGCTCTGTGCTGTCTCTTGGAGGTGCTCATACTGATATATACAGGTTTAACAGCAGCTCTCTAGGGGACTATATGAATGAGTCAGATATGACAAGTTACTTCATAGGGTTGAATAATTCTGTATATAAGAGATTCCAGACAGGAAAATCATATATCAAACCAGGAGTAGAACTAAATATCGAAGGACTTAAGCAGGGAGCTATAAGTGAGAATGGTGATTATGGTCTGGAGATCGATGAGATAAAGACTCTCTCTGTTAAACCAGGACTGGGAATTGTAGTTGGAAGAGATTTCGGTATAACTCACAAAACGAAGCTGAACCTGGAGGCTGATGCAGTAGGGTATGTTGAAGCTGGAGAGCCCTATAAGGATCTGGATGTGAGAATGAAGACAATAAGCTCTGAGAAAGCAGCTATAGAGAAATACGACTACCACCATTATCACCTGGATCTATCTTTAAAGCAGAGCTTAAAGAGTACCAATGGACTGAATTTATCTCTAGTAGAAAAATGGGTTCTTTTTGAAAATCAGGACAGATTTGAATTTAATCTTGGATTAGAGGTCTATTATGTTTTTTAAAAGAAAAATAACAAAATTGAATAAGAACCTAATTACTTAGTTTATATTGTTTGTCACTGGATGTATCCGATATAAAATAGAAAAAGAGCAGTCATTAAACTGCTCTTTTTCTATGTGCTTTAATAAAATTATTGAAACTTATCCCTTTTTGTAAACAACCGTTCCTAAAGCCTGGCATGTAGGCATTACAGTAAGCTCTGCTATCTGGATATTCTGAGGAAGATTAATAGAGTAGACTACAGTGTCAGCCACATCATCCCCTATTAGTGGTTCAAAGCCCTTATATACACTTTCTGCAGTACTCTCATTTCCGTCAAACCTGACCTTACTAAAGTTAGTTTCCACCATTCCAGGCTGGATATTGGGTACCCTGAGTCTATCCTCATTCCGTCTGTAAGAGCTTTATTCCACGTTGAAGGATATAACTCCTTGGAATAAAGGCTGTAAGGGAATTCTATACGAGCAATACTAAGTTAAAACTTCACTTTAATATCTCCTGGTTACATGAGTATGGAGATATCTATGATTCACAAGACCTTAGATTTTCAGGAAACAGCTATGATATAAATGGTCTTGATGTAAGTGATAATATCTATAGACTTGGAGTAGGAGCAGAGGTACAAACTAACAGCAGCTGGAGTTTCAATGTAAGAGGAAGTTATGAGGAGGATTCTAGCTATGATGGATATAAGCTAAGTACTGGATTTAAATATACCTTCTAGATAAAAAGAAGCGGAACCATAGGTTCCGCTTCTTTTTATCTAGAAGTATCTGCTATTTATTATCTTTTTCTCTCTGTTCCTTCATCTTAGTATGCTCTTCCCTCTCTACCTTGGAGAAGGCACATCCACAATAATCCTGCCTGTACAGGTTTTCCTCTCTTGAGATTTCAGTAGATCTCTTATAGCCGTTTTTCTTCTTAAAATCACTATACAGGTATTCTACTCCATATTTTCCAGAGAGCTCAGAACCTATCTCATTAATTTTTGCGGCATTTTTCATAGGACTTATAGACAGAGCTGTACAAAAATAGTCAAATTTCAGTTCAGATGCTTTTATTGCAGCTTCTTCCAGACGAAGCTCATAACACCTAAAGCATCTTTCCCCTCCCTCACGAACCTTTTCATAGCCCTTTATCTTATTATAAAATTCCTCTGTTTCATAACGACCCTCTAAATAACTAATGGGATATTTAGGATCCATCCTATTGATAAACTCCTGCTGTTCCAGAGCTCTTTTTTGATACTCATCCTCAAAGGTTATATTAGGATTATAAAAATATATGGTTATATGAAAGTAGTTTGAAAGGTATTCTAAGACATATGAACTACACGGAGCACAGCATGAGTGCAGCAACAGTCTTGGGACACTTCCCTCCCTCCCTACTTCCTTTAATTTCTCTTCTAACATCAACTGGTAATTAATCTTCATCTCAACCTCCCTGGATATAGACATTATATCATAAAGAGGACGTTTCTAAGTACTTCAAATAAATGTTATTTTTTCTGAAACATTAAATTTAATCTTCATCTCTACTCTAAGATCTTTTTTACTCAGTTTTTTACAGTTTTGGTTTAATCTTTCCAGGTCCTCTCCCACCTTGTGCAGCTGGCAGTCCGGACACTGCTTTGTACAAAGATATCCTCTTATATATAGGTAATTATTTCTTTTTGTAGTAGAAATTCTCAAGTTCTTTTTTTCTTCTACATGAAGAGTAATATCATTCATCCTTCGCCTCCTTGTTAAACTTTTTTTTGTATAAAAATAAATACAACATTATGTATATATACAGTAAAAAGGCTTTTCCTTTAAAATTAAAATAAGATTAAAAAAGACTTTTCCTTTTCTAATCTTGTGATTTTTTTTATACAACACTTTAATCCTTTAAGATCCTGTTCCCTTTGATATTAAAAGTGATATTTTATATCTTTCAGAATCAAAAGTTTATATTTTCACAAAATAAGGTTTTGATTCTATTCATCCTCACCGCTCTCTTTTTACTCTAGTTTTCAAAGGAAATAATCTCATCTCACGTAAATCATAATAAGAATTTTATTATAGGAGGCTCATATGAAGATTTTAGGTGTTATAGGAGGAATGGGACCTCTGGCTACTACAGATTTTATGCAAAAGCTTATAAAACTTACAGATGCTGAAAAGGACAGTGACCACATCCATACAATCATCGACAGCTGCTGTAATACCCCGGACAGAAGCAGTTATATATTAGGCCACGGTGAGGACCCTACCAGATATATTGTCCAGTCTGCTAAACGCCTTAGCAGTACCGGAGCTGACTACCTTGTGATGCCCTGCAATACAGCTCACTACTTCTATTCCGCCGTGTGCAGTGAAGTGGATATTCCCTTTATAAATATGATCGAAGAAACTAAGAAATATCTGGAAAACCAGGACAGAGTGGGACTCCTTGCTACTGAAGGTACATACAGGGCTGGAATCTACGAGGATATCTTTGAAGATATAGAGGTTATTCATCCCTCTGCTTCTTTAAGGAAGAGGGTAAACACTATTATCTATGAGGTTAAAAAGGGAATTTTTGAAAGAGAGATCATAGAGAAGCTTGTTTCAGATATACTGTTATTCTACAAGGAATATGACGTGGATAAGATTATCCTTGGCTGTTCTGAACTTCCTATTATTTTTAATCCCTACAATTTAGATAAACACTTCATCGATACCAGCGAAATTCTCGCCCGATCTGCCATAAGGTATGCAGGAAAGCCACTGAAGAATAATATATAAATCATAAAAAGCAACGTGACGCTTCATGCCAGAAATCAAGCTTATGAATATGATTACTGGTACTTGCCTGTAATCAGTGATATTGATGAGCATGATTACTTGTACGCAGCTTAGTTAAGCTGTGCAAATCCACAACTTTTAACTGAGCTGTATTATATGGAAACAATATAGTTTTATTCTAAACTATGTTGTGGAAACTATATGTTTATTATTTTTCACAAATCCTATACTTTCCTTAATAATAAAAAAAGGATACCCAAGCCAAAAGCTTCGGGTACCTTTTATATGTTTCTGTTAACTAATTAATTAAAATAACCTGTCAGACTCTATCTCTCGTAATCCACCACTGCTGTTCCAGAACAAACTTTACCGATAAACTCCTTTATCTTTACGTGGGGCGGAAATTTCTGATACTCTTCCAAGTCTTCATGAGTTTCAAACTCCGTAATAAGTGAAAGATCCCAGGCCCTGTCACTATCATTATAGTTCATTCCCACCTCCAGTTTCATAACTTTATCCATTTTAAGTGCCTCTAAATCATCTCTTAGCTTATTCATATTTGCTTCTCTGTTTTCATCTTTAAATTTAAAAAATACCAGATGTAAAATCATACTTCAGCCTCCCAATATATATGTTCTTATATAAGTATAACCCATAGTATCAGCTTTTAATAGCCCACAGTGTTCTTTACCTGAAAGAAAATTTTAGGATTTTATCAATTGTTCACTTCCTCTTATTATGATACTTTCAGTTAAAATAGCTATTTATTTAGTGATTTTTTTGACTAATTTTGAAATTATAGATAAAATTAAAGTTTTTCAAAATTAATTTTAACAGGAGGGAAAGTCCCATGATCAGAAAATATCTCATACCTAGTGTACCTCGACAGATTAGAATCATTTTATTTGGTATTATTATTCAGTTTTCACTTTTATTATATAAGGAATACCACTCCGCTTACAATGACCTCAACAGAAACCTCTTTATAGGAGCTTCATCTATAAAACACTACCTGGGGAATAATTTTATAAATAAAAATTTTAACAGGAGCTCTATGACCTCTGAGGAGTCCTATGAAAAGTTTTTACTCCTCCATGAGGAAACTATTATTGCAGGAGTGGACTACCTCTATGTTCTCATTAAAGATCATGATGATATAGTCTATGCCGCCCTAAGCGGAACATCTGAAGATATAAAGGAACTCCCTAATAATGGTTTCTGGTTTTCATTAAAAGAAGCCGGGGACAGCTCCTTTGAGGAAACCTGGGAAGCCTTTGACATGAAGGAGCCTCTCTTTTTAAACTCCTCAGACCGGTGGGGAAAGTATCGTTCTATCTATCTCCCACAGGTAGCTGAAGACGGTACTATATATATTGCCGGAGCGGATATTGAGACTACTGCGATAGTAAGATATATCCTAACCAATACCTTTACTGGTTTTATTCCCTTTATTGTTTTTATGTTATTTATTCTTCCCTCATTTCACTTTATGTTAAAGAGCTATGATGAGAGAAGTCGTCTTGAAGACAGGGTATCATTTATAGCAGCAAGGGACTCTCTTACCGGGGCCTTCACCAGAGAGTTTGGAATAAAAGTTCTTCAAAGGTATATAGACAGATGTGTATCTGAAAAAAATTGTCTATCGGTATTTCTTATAGATATTGATAACCTTAAAAACATCAACAAATCCAGAGGAATGGCTGCGGGAGACAGGATGCTCATTATCCTGAAGAGGCTTATAGAGATGACTTTTCGTGATACAGACAAGATAGTAAGGTTAGAGGGAAATAAGTTTATGGTTATCCTTAAAAAATTTAATCTAAGATCTACACAAAATATCTATAACTCCCTTGAGCGAAAAGTAGATAACTTCAACAGACACAATAAAAACAATTACTTCTTCAGACTTAACTATATTATCTGCGATTACAAGGGAGGCCCCCTTAAAGATTTCATTGGTGATTCTCTGGCCAGGTTAGAAAGTATCAGCTCTGAAAAGAACCCTGAAAAAAAACAGCTTCAGGACAGGATGTTTAAGGGAATTAAAAACAGGGAGTTTAAAACATACTTTCAGCCAAAAGTTGATATTAACACCGGAAAAATTTCCTATGAAGCCCTGGTAAGGTGGATATGCCCGGAAAATGGAGTGATCCCTCCAAATAAATTTATTTCCTTAGCAGAAACCTCCACCCTTATAAATGATATAACAAATATCGTCTTGGAGGATTCTATGCACGCTGCCTCTATACTGGGGACTAATATATCGATAAATCTCTCTCCTGTTTCTTTTAATGATACTGAATTTTTCAATGAATTAAGAGAAAGATTGATGGTTTCAGAGGTTTCAAAAAATTTATCCTTTGAGATTACAGAGGGAATGGCTATAGATAACTTTGATGATATAATGTCAAAGATGAACTCTCTCAGAAAAACTGGTGTCTCATTTTCCATCGATGATTTTGGTACCGGCTACTCCTCACTCTCGTACCTTGAAAAGCTTCCTATAAGTGAGGTGAAGATAGATAAATCCTTTATAGATAATATAGACACCTCTGAAACTAATTCCGTCATTGTAGAGTTTATTGTGAAGATAGGAGATCTCAATGGTTTTAAGGTGATATGTGAAGGTATAGAATCTATGGAACAACTCCATAAACTTGCTTCACTGGGGTGTAATAATTTCCAGGGATATTTCTTCGGAAAACCTGAACCCTTTGATATAGTTACTTTAAAGCACTTTAACAATGAATATGCTAAAAAGATATCCGGTATATTTAAAAGATAACTTAATCTTTTTTTGCCCTGGTAATAATCTCCACCAGTAAAATAAAATGGCAGCTGATATTCAGCTGCCATCTTCATATAAATTTATATCTTAATCTGTTATAGTTAAGATTTAGCTTTCTTCATCTTCTATAATCTCACTGGCCATGTCACTTATATGGCGTTCCCTCTTTACATTATCAAACTCCTCGAGAACATCCTCATCTATCTCTATACCATTTTTTTCAAGGTAATCTATAGACCACTCCTGCATAGATACCAGTACAGGCCAGAGGCTCCGTCCAAGATCTGTTATATGGTACTCTACCCTTGGAGGAATTTCAGGATAGGCGATTCTCTGAATAAAGTTATTGTTTTCAAGTTCCCTCAGCTGAATATCTAATACCTCTGAAGTAGCCCCCTCTGTAAGCTCCTGAATCTCATTAAAATTTAAAAAATCATGGAGATTAAGTCTCCATAGAATGAGAAGCTTCCACTTTCCACCCACTATCTCAACCAGGGCTTCAAAGGGACAATGATATTTTTCCTTCATAATATCACCTCCTGTCTGTCTCTATATATATTTTATACTGTATCACCTGGCTTTTTCTTTCCTTTAAAATTTTCACTTTATCCAAAAGGTTTGCTTTATAAAGACCTGTTATATATAGATGACCCCCTGAGGCCCCATTAAATACATACTTTTATACTTTTTTTCTTCTCATCTTAAATCTGTTGTTTATTCTTTTTAGTTTACCTACATATGTAAGTATTTCTTCCTTGGCTTTTCTTCCATCGTTAGTTCTAGGGGTAAGAGAAGCCACCTTCCATCTTATAAGGAGTTTTTCAAGAACCTGATCCAGATATTCATCAGCACCATATCCTGCTCCCTCTATAATCTTCATCCTCTCATCAAAATCCTTTAATACCTGTCCCGGCATCTTAAAGTTTTTTATCACAGGAGCTATATAGTAGATAAGGTCAGGGTCCAGCTCAAGGTGGGCTTCTATGGCCTGATTATAAAATGCATAGTGAAGAGACTCATCGTCAGCCAGTCTCACAAGGAGCTTCTCAAGCTCAGTGTCGTATCCCCTGGCTGTAGCAGCTATATTTCTATAGAAGACCACAGTGGCCAGCTCCTGTATAGACGTATATGCCATAACAGCTACCGGGTGAGCCAGGGTAGAGTCCCATCCTGCTACCAGCATATCTTTTTTCAGGGCTCCCAGTTTATTTTTTTCCACACTGCCATTTAGTACAAGATAGGTTTCAAGAGCAGTTGAGTGCTGTTCCTCCTCACTCACCCAGTCATAGATAAACTCCTGTAATGGGCTTATGCCATTTTTAAACATATCTGCAAGGTAGGTAGTGTACCACGGCAGGTTTAATTCTGTAAGCATAGATGTCTCCACAGCTGTCACCAGAGGTTCCGGAAGAATTATCTGCTTCTCCTTCGTTGTTATCCTCTCCCACGGCATATAGTCGTAGTAGTTCCATGCCTGCTTTTCCACCTGTAATTTATGTCTTTCATGTATTTCTCTCATCCTTTTTTCAAGGGATATTTCATTTCCAATCTTTATCACAATATTCTCCTCCTGTATTCTTTATCTCTAAGCTAAGGAATTATACTGCTATTATATTACAGGTGTTATTTAAAAAGCAAATTTTTTTTGAAAAAATTTAACTTTTGGATAGACGAAGGGTTGAATAGAAAGAATCTGTTTTATCGATGTCACTCACTTTGCAGATGCGGTATCTTCCCTGGAATCATATATCTCCTTTGATACTTTCTTGATTAATTCCCTGGAATTATGCTGCACTCCATCACCTGTATCCACATAATATGGACAAATATTGCAGTTCCCACCTGCTTCCTTACAGTGTTTCTCCTGAAATTTTTTTCTCCAGGAGGAATCAAAGGATAGATGACATTTTTTAGTCTCTAGATACTTTAAGCCTAAAAGGTCATAGATACAGTTTTTCATATCACCAGCGCTCCATTTACAGTGAGCTGGCCTCAGTATAAAACAGATTCTTAATAGATTTAGATAAGTTTTCATTTTTTTTTAATAGAAGCTATAAAAGTACTCTTATAAGATATATCGTGATTAGGTGTTTATTCCTTCCTTATTTTTTACTGAAGATTTTAATTTATACCTTTTCACTGATTCACAGATGCTTTTACCTCTAAATTGGGTAGCTGGTAGAAAAGAAAGGTAGTTCCTATTTGATATTTTTTTACCTTTTCTATATTTGCCTCTATATCTAAAACCCATTACAAGTGATCGGTAAAATCCTATTACTGTTTTGTATAATATATCTGTCACCTTCATTGTTTACTCCTCTATCTGTATGGTTTTTCAATCTTTAAATAATAAATTAATAAATAAAAATTTTTTTCTTGCCTTAAACTATAGTTTAA